>ERZ761602.48-NODE-48-length-272629-cov-14.947071_pt1 | contig 272629 bp, 227 predicted proteins | sample MGYA00512165_ERZ761602 | MGnify/ENA primary metagenome ERZ761602 (study PRJEB28899, sample SAMN02445085) | bioreactor sludge metagenome | biome: EBPR sludge; isolation source: Thorneside wastewater treatment plant | place: Australia: Brisbane, Thorneside... | reverse complement strand
CCGCGCTGCATCGAGATCTGGAACCACGTCTTCATCCAGTTCAACGCCAACGCCGACGGCACCGTCGCGCCGCTCGCCGCCAAGCACATCGACACCGGCATGGGTTTCGAGCGCGTCGCCGGCATTCACGCCACGACGAAGGGTTTTAAGGATTTCTCCGCCGAGCCGTCGAACTACAACGCCGACGTCTTCCAACCAACCTTCGACCAGATCGCCGCCCTTTCCGGCAAGACCTACACCGGCACCGTGCCGCAGACGCGCTCCGGCCTCAGCGAGCAGGAAACGGTGGACATCACCTTCCGCGTCCTCGCCGACCACGCCCGCTGCGTGAGCTGCGCCATCGCCGACGGCATCCTCCCCGGCAACGAGGGCCGCAACTACGTCATCCGCCGCATTCTCCGCCGCGGCATCATGTATGGCCGCAAGAACCTCGGCCTGAAGACCGGCGATTTCACCGCCCTCGTCGCGCCCGTCATCGAATCCCTCGGCGACGTCTTCCCCGAACTCAAGACCCAGCGCATCATGGTCGAGAAGGCCATCCGCGCGGAGGAGGAGTCGTTCGGCAAAACGCTGGATCGCGGTCTCAAGATGCTTTCAGAGCACATTTCATCATACCTTGAGACAAACAGTGCCATTAACGATTTGGCCGTGAAAGAGGGTTTAAAGTTGTCATCTAGTGATAAACACCCGAGCCCACTTTCTGGTGAAATTGCATTCGAGCTCTACGACACCTACGGCTTTCCGCTCGACATGACCCAGCTCCTCGCCGCCGAACGCGGGCTTACCGTCGAAGTCGCCGGGTTCGAGGCTGAAATGGTAAAGCAGCGCGAGCGCGGCCGGGCGGCTCGCAAGACCGATGTCATCGTCGCCGCGACCGAGGGCGAGTCCGCAGCCGAGGCCACCGAGTTTGTCGGTTACGAAATTGATTCCACCCACGCCACGCACGCGAAGCTCGTGGACGTCGTGAAGACGGAGAAGGACACTTTCCTCGTATTCGACCAGACGCCGTTCTACGCCGAGATGGGCGGCCAAGTCGGCGACGCCGGCCACGCCCTGATCAACGGCACGAATGTGGAGATCACGGACTGCATCAAGGACAAGTCCGGCCGCCACCTGCACAAGGTAGCGGTCAGCGATCAGCTTTCAGCGATCAGCAAGGGCAGCGCTGTCACCCTGCAAGTTGATCTGCAACGGAGACTGGCCATCAGCCGGCATCATTCGGCTGCGCATCTCGTGCATTGGGCGCTGCGCAAGATGCTGGGCACGCATGTCCGCCAGTTCGGCACGCACAAAACGCCCGACCGCCTGCGGTTCGACTTCACGCATTTCGAAGGCCTCACCGCCGCGCAGATCAAGGAGTGCGAGCAGCTCATCAACGCCAAGGTGCTGGAGAACGCGCCGGTCGTCACCGGCGAGATCGAATACGCGAAGAAGCCCGACGACGTGCTCGCGTTCTTCGGCGACAAATACGGCAAGTATGTCCGCCTCGTGGACATCGGCGGCTACTCCAAGGAGCTCTGCGGCGGCACGCACGTCGGCCGCACGGCCGAGATCGGCCTGATCAAGATCACCGCCGAGATGGCCATCGCCGCCGGCACCCGCCGCATCGAGGCCGTCGCCGGCCAGGCCGCCTATGACTTCGTCGCCCACGAGGAAGCCGCGCTGAAGGCCGTGAACGCCCGCCTCAACGCCGGCACCCACGACGTCGCCGCCAAGCTCGAAGCCCTGCTCAACCACCAGAAGGAAATTGAAAAGAAGCTGAAGGCCTTCGAGGCCAAGGCCTCGGCCGGGCTCGCCGAGGAACTCGCCGCCAAACCCGTCGAAAAAGATGGACTGAAGTGGGTTTCCGCGGTTGTCACCGCCGAGAACCAGGACGCGCTCCGCTCGCTCGGCAGCCAGGTGCTGCACAAGGTCGGCACCGGTGCCGTCGTGCAACTCGGCGCCCTCTTCGACGGCAAGGTCGCGCTCGTAGCCTACTGCTCGCCCGAAGCCATCAAGGCCGGTCAGGCCGCCGGCAAGCTCATCGGCGCCCTCGCCGGCAAGCTCGGCGGCAAGGGCGGCGGCAAACCCGACTACGCCCAGGGCGGCGGCGGCGACGCCGCCAAGCTCGCCGACGCGCTGAAGCTGTAGGGCATTAAAGCAACCCTTGTAGCCCTCGCCCTGTGGCGCGGTAGCGCCGGTAGGGTCCGCTCTCCGAGCGGACCGCGGCCTGCCCGGAGGTCAGGCCCTACCTATCCGACGCATTTGCTTTTGTAGTAGCTATGGGTTGGAGACTCCTGCCTGTCATCTTGAGCAACGCGAAGAATCCGGTGGCACGATCGCAAGCGGCCATTGCCCTGGACTCTTCGCGACGCTCAGAGTGGCAAAAAGAAGAAATCCTCACTCACTCCGTAGCGCCACCAGCGGGTCAATCTTCGCGGCGCGCCGGGCCGGCAACCAGCTGGCGACCAGCGCCACCGCAACCAACACGAGCGAGACCGCGACATACACCACCGGCTCGGTGGGCGTCACCCCGAAGAGCAGCGTCGTCATGTAGCGGCTGAGCAGCAACGCGCCGACCAAGCCAACCGCCACGCCCACGCCGGCCTTCCACAGGCCCTGCTTCAAGATCAGGCCGACGATCTGGCCGTGCGAAGCGCCAATGGCTCCGCGCACGCCGATTTCCCGCGTGCGCTGCGAAACGTCATAGGCCAGCACGCCATAGATGCCCAGCGAGGAAAGGAACAACGCCAGGCCGGCGAAGGCCGCCAGGAGCAGCATCACCGCGCGGCGGTTGTCGAAGGAACTGCCAACGGCCTTTTCCAAGGAACCGGCATCGTAGAGAAAGATCGCCGGGTCGAGCACCTTGAGTTTGGCGCGCAGCGTCGGCACCAGCTCTTCTGGGGGCCGGCTGGTGCGCAGAAAGAGGGTCAGCCCGCCCGGCCGGGCACCCTGTGGCACCACTTGGTAAATGAACGGATTGCCGCTCTTCTCCTCCACGCCATTATGCGGCACGTCCTTGACCACTCCGATGATGGTGGGCCAGTCCTCGGGCTTTTCCGGCCGCGGTCCGAAGGCAAACCTCCCGCCCAAGGCCGAGCGGCCGGGGAAGAATTTCCGCGCAAAGCTCTCGTCCACCACAAAAAACCGGCGCTGGGGATCACGGTCCGCCTCCTCGTAGAAACGGCCTTCCAGCAGCTTCAATCCTAGCGTTTCCGCATAGCCGGGCGAAACCTGCACCCGAAATGCGCCGGGCTGCGGCGACCCCGGCGGCAGCGTATCCTCCTCCAGCGTAAACGCGTTGATGGGCAGGCCGCCTTGGAATGGCGTGGCCCCCGCGAGCGCCACGGAAGTCACGCCGGGCAACTCCAGCAGGGTCTGCCGCAGCCGTTCCTGAAACAGGTCCGCCGCTTCCGCAGTCGCGCGGTGCGCCGCGGGAATGACGATGCGGGCGGTCACGACGCCCTGGGGATTGAAGCCGGGGTTGACCTCCAGCGCCTTGGCAAAACTTTGGATCAACAGGCCCGCACCGGTGAGCAGCACCAGGGCCACGGCGACCTGCGTCATCACGAGCACGCTGCTCAGCAACCGCACCCCGCGGCCGGACGAGCTGCCGCGCGAGTTGCTCTGGATAACCTCCGCCAGATTGGTGCGCAGAACATGGTAAACCGGGATCAGCCCGATCAGGAGTCCGATGACGAACGTGAGCCCGACGGCAAACCAAAGCACGTGCAGGTCGAGCGTCGCGGGCAGCGCCTGCGGCAGCATCTTGGCGAGGTAGTAGTTGCTCGTTTTGAGCGCAGCCCAGGCCAGCCCGACGCCCAGCACCGCGCCCAGCGTGGTGAGCAGCAAACTTTCCAGCAGGAGCTGCCGGGCAATGACCCCGCGGCCGGCTCCGAGGGCCGTGCGGATGGCGAGCTCCGACTGCCGGGCGTTGGCGCGCACAAGCAGGAGGTTGGCCACGTTGACGCAGCCAATGAGCAGCACGAAGGCCACCCCGCCCTGCAGCATGAGCAGGGTCGTGCGCACCGGCTGCACGCGCTGCTCCTGCACGCCGCCGACGTTCATCGTCATACCGGAGCGCTCCACAAAGCCGCGCACCTGCGGCGGGGCCGCCTCCACATAACGCTGCTCCAGGGTCTTGGCCTCGGCATCGGCCTGGCCGGCTGCCGCGCCGGGCTTCAGCCGGCCGAACAGCTGGATGCCCACGCCGTAGCGGCCCTGCGGATTCTCCTGGGCCGGCGACCAGGACAGCGGTAAGACAAATTTCACCCGTGCATCCCAGGCCTCGAACACCCGCGGGGCCACGCCGATGACGGTGTAAGCCTCGCCGCCAAGGCGGATTTCCCGGCCCACCACGCCGGGATCCTCGGAAAACTGCGTGCGCCAGAACGACTGGGTCAGCACCACGACCTTGTCGGCCCCGGGCTTGTTCTGCTCCTTGGTGAAAAACTCGCCCAGCAGCGGCTGCACCCGCAGGATTTGGAAGATTTCCGCCGTGGCCCGGGCCATGTCGAGCCGCACCACGCTCTCCTCCTCCCCGAACATCTGCTGCCCGAATGCCCACAGCGCGAGAGTCTCGTAGGAGGACGCGTTCGCCGAGTAGTCGAGGTAGAACGGAACGTTGGCCGGCATCTTGTCGAGACCGGCCTTCTTCGCGGAGGAGTAGAGCTCGACGATCCGCTCCGGCTCGTGAAACGGCAGCGGCTTCAGCATCAGCGAATAGACCGTCGAGAAAATCGCGGTCGTGGCGCCGATGCAGAGCGCGAGCGTCAGCAGCGTGGCCGCACTGATACCCCGGCCTTTCCACAGGAGGCGCAGGGCGTGACGGACATCCCCCCACATACCGGTCAGGAGACCGCTGGAGGAGGGCACGGGGGCAGTGGAGGTGGGCATGCTTGGGTTAAGAACCCGCTTGGGGGTATAAAGTTACAGGAAGTCGATGTCGGGTCCATCATCCCACCGCAATCCCGAAGGATGGCCGTCGCCGGGCGAGGCGGCTGTTGACCCGCTGCATTCTTGTGCTTCCGTCGGCAATGATGCCCGCTCCCGTCCAAGTCGCTATCCTAGCCTTCAATGCCAGCAACCAGTTGGCCGTGCGCAAGCTGGGCTCCAAGGCCGGTCTGCCCTTCACCGGCACCGACCTCGCCATGGCCACTGCGCGACTGGAGAGCGCTTTCCGCGACCACACGAGCCCGGCCCGCAAATTTGGCTCTGCAGCAGGCGGAAGGAATTATGAAGTTCATTTTGCGCGGGTAACAGGGACTTGCAGCGATGCCGAAGTGGAATTCTGGTCCATTGATCGCCTTGCCGCTCAACCCGCGATGCAGGCGCCTTCGCTCGCGGCGATCCTGAACGATTTGGAGCCACACCTGATGGCCATTCCTTACCTGCACCTCGGCGAAAACGACTTCGTGAACAAGTTTCGCCCCGCGCAGGAACGCAACACCGCCATCTACGCCCAGGACGAAGCCGCCCGCGCACTTTATCAATCCCAACTCTGCGCCGCCATCAAAGCGCTGGCCCGCCGCCATGAACGCACCGCCGCCGAACCCGTCATGCTCGACTTCGGCGCAGTGCGCTACGTCATCCCCAGCCACTTCGGCTTCTGCCTTGGCGTGAAAAACGCCATCGAGCGTGCCTATGAGACCCTCGCGGAAAACCCTGGCCGGCGGGTCTTCATGCTGTCCGAGCTGATCCACAATCCGTTTGTGAACGAAGACCTGCTCGGCCGCGGCTTGCGCTACCTCCAGACCGACAAGGGCGAACCTCACACCGTGGACGGACACCCCGGCAGCCCGTTGCTTTGGGACAGTCTCACCTCGGACGATATTGTCATCATCCCCGCCTTCGGCGCAACCGACGAAGACAAAGCCCGGCTGGTGCGCAAAGGCATCGCGGTCAGCCAACATGACGCCACCTGCATGCTCGTGGAGAAAGTCTGGAAAGCCGCCCGGGCCTATGGTCGCGAGGGCTATACCGTGATCATCCACGGCAAGGCCGAACATGAAGAAACCAAAGCGACCTTCTCCAACACCCGGCGCCACGCCCCGGCCCTGATCGTCCGTGACCTGGAGGAAACGCGGCAGCTCGCGGCCTTGATCGCAAACGACACACCCGACGCCGCCGCGCGTTTCACCAAGCTCTTTGCCGGGAAGCACACCCCCGGATTTGATGTCACCCGCGACCTCCAGCGGGTGGCGGTGGTCAACCAAACCACCCTGTTGATGAATGAAACCCGCGCGATCATCGATCTGCTGCGGGAAACTTATGTGCGCCGCTTCGGCCCGGCCAGCGCGGAGCGCGTGGGCGGTGGTGGCCGCAATGACACGCTTTGCTACGCCACACAGGTCAACCAGGACGCGCTCACCCGCGCGCTCGCCGGCCCGGTGGATGCGGCCTTTGTCATCGGCGGCAAAAACTCTTCCAACACCTACCAGCTCTATCGGCTCTGCGAAAAGACCCTGGGGGAACGCGCGTATTTCATCCAGTCGGAAGCCAACATCGTCTCGGCCGCCGCGGTGGAGCACTACATCTTCCCGTCCCTGCGGGAGGGATTCCCGCAGGGACGCGTGCAATTGCGCCCGCTTTGGCCGGAGTCATCCGGTTCACCGCGCACCGTGCTCATCACGGGCGGAGCCTCCTGCCCCGATGGAATCATCCAGCAGGTCATAGCCCGGATCAATCGCCTGATGGCGCCGCAAACCCTGCGCTCGGTCGACGAAGTCTTGGCCGGCTTGGCAGTCGAATAGACTGCAGGCCGCCCTCAAAAACCCGCGCAGCGATTAGAAGCGGTAGTTCAGGCCGGCCCTCAACCCCTGCATGCTCCGCATGTCGAGCCGCGCGGTGTAATTGACGCCGGTGGCCGCCAAGCTCTGCTCATACGTGCCCGTAGATTGGTAAAACGCCCCCATGTAGAGACCGGCGCGCTCCGTGAGCAGATACTCGACCGTCGCATCGACAAAATATCCCGTGAGAAAATCGTCATCCATCTCGGTGGTCGCAGTGGTAATGGCATCGGATGTGTCAGGCAGAAAACTCTGTTCCACCGTGTAATTCGTGCCCACATAGGCGAATGCCGGGCCGGCACTCAGGCTCAAACGAATATTGTCCTTCACCATGTATGACACCGTTGGACCAAGCCGGACGGTTAGAAAGCTGCCTTTGAGCTTCCAGAAACTGTTCACTTCGACGTTGTTGGTGACCGTGGTAACGCGGGAATTCGGTGCCTGCCCCAGCAATACGGTCGTATTTACGATGTTCCCTTCCGCATCAGTCGTCACCGACGGTGCAGTATACGGCACAAAGGGAAACTCGGCCCCGTTCAGAAAATAAAAGTCGGTCAACCGGGTAACCTCCGCCAACAAGCTGTCGCGGGTGCTGACATTGACATCATTGATGCTTAGTCCGGCAAAAAGCCTCCACTCCATCCGGCCGCCCAGCTTGCCCATGTCCCTCGAGACCATGAGCTCCGCACCAAAACTATTGCCGCCATCGCGCTCCCGGCTGGCACCATCAAAAACATCGGCGCGATAAGTGCTCATGGTCACATAGCCATCCGCGGTCAACTGCCGCTCGTCCACAAAGCGCCAGGTATTGGTCTGCCCGTCATTGACCGGATTCTCGTCCGCGTCGAGCCGGCGGTCGAGCGCCACAAAACCATCATGGTAATTGCGAATGATTCCCGTGGATGTCAGGTCGCCATGGTCTTGGGTTGAGCGGATCGAGTTGACCACTCCGGCGCCGCTTTTGAAATCGACCTTGGGCCCCGTCAAGCCCCGGAAGCCAACCCCCAAAGTCATCTTGGGCGTGATGAGATAATCATCCAAATCAAAGACCGGAATTTCATCATCGCGTGATTGGGCGGCGGCGACGGATGCAAAGACAAGATACAGGACGGGGCGAAGAAACTTCATTGCGGATGGAAATAGTTAGGCTTTGGGACGCGAAATCAGGAGATAAGTTGCATGAGATTTTCCGCCGGCAGGACGGTAGTCAACCGGCGATTACAGGAAGCCGGCCGGCCCGGTTCATTCGTTAAACTCGTCGAATTTCTTGGCGGCAGCCTTGTCAGCTTCCAGCGCGGCGGCGGCGGTCGGATCAAGCTTTGCCTCAAGTTCACGCAGGCGTATGGCCTTGGCGCGCAGCTCCTCCTCCTTCTGATCCAGCTGAATCTCCTTCTCCTGCTGGGCCTGCACCTTTTCAAAGAGTTTGGTCTCGCTGTCCTCCAGGAACATCTCGCGTTCGCGCAGGGCCTGCTTGGCCTCTTTCAACGAGTCCTCCTGCCGCTCGAGTTCAGCCTTCAGCTGCTCCAGCGCCTCTTTTTCCTCCTTGCTGATACCCACCTGCTGGACGGGCTGCTTACGGGACAGCTCGACGAGTTTCTCACGCGCAATAATAAGAGCCTCCATCTCCGCCAGATCACGCTCCCGCTCGGAGAGTCGCACCTCCATCTCATTGACCGCGCGTTCGCGCTCCGTGAGGAGCGCCTCAAGCTGGCGCAAGGAACGCTCAAGCTCCGTCACGCGATCGCTGCTGATGGCCTTGGTTTCTCCCCACGGCGTGCGCGTCGTGGAGACAAAGGTGTTGATCGACTGCCGGGTCGCAGCCGCTGCTTCCGAGATCTGAAACGGCGGCCGACTCAGGGACTGCCGGCGGCGCAGGGACAAAGTTGGCGCCGCCGCCGTCTTGACCGGAAACTTGATCGGCGGGTTGGGAGGACCGGCCATGACAATTACTTCTTGAGCCAGCCGAAAAGCGACCCGAGGCCGCCGGATTTCTTTTCCGTTTGCGCCGCACCCTTGAGGTGCGGCCTGAGCAATTCCGCCACAGCTTTTTCGGCGGCGGGATCATGCAGCACCACGAGCAACCGGGAAAGCGGGGTGCCGGCTTTCGTCTCGTCGTTGAGCGCCGCCAAGTCGTCTTTGAAGTATTCCAAAGCGGCGGGCACCTTCGTCGCCGCGTCCGGTTTGCGGGAAAGCTGGGCCAAACACTCGATCAAGTGCAGGCCTTTCACGCCGGGGCGGAAAGGCAGAAATTCGCTCACGGTCTGCTCGTCGATGTGAGAGAGCGCATTCAGCAGCCGCCGGAAATCCCCCCCGACAATCACATTTTGCGACATGTTTTGCGCGAAAATCGCAAACTCCCCGAGAGTGCCGAGTTTTTCCATCTTGCAGAACTCAAGCGTGTCGGCACCCAACGCCGTGAGCGTGACGGGGAACCCCTCGGGAATGCCCAGCCGTGCCATATTCTTAAGCAACTGGTTATCTTTCTGCGCGGCAACCTGGGTTTGCTCCACCATGTCCCCAAAGGGAGCGTCAAACGCCAAAGTTTCCTTGAGGATGCCGTAAAGCAGGTCCGCGTGTCCCGGAATACCCTTTAGGGCGAGCATCTCAAGCAGCTCACCGTGGGTGAGCTCGACATACTTGGCTGCGGTCTCGTCCTTCGCTTTCACCGGCCAATCCGGGCCGTCCAAGTTCTGCGCAAGACTGCTCAGGGAGGTGTTGACCATAATGGAGGCGGAAAACGCGGCGCGCAGTTCATCCCACTCCTTGGCGGTAAATTTCGTGTTCGACATGGTGCTGGCGGGTTAGAGTCGCGAGCCGGGAAGGTGTGTCAACCTTGCCGGATGATTTCGGAGGCCAATCGCCGGTAGTCGTTAATGACACTGTCTTGGCTGGCTTCGGCGGATTCCTGCGAAACCAAGATGACCGGCAGGCCAAGCGCAACAGCCCGGCGCACAATCATGGCATCGCGGATCTGGGTTTCGAATATTTTGGCGGTGGGAGCCACCCGTTTGGCGGAGCGAAATTGGTTAAGCCGCAGCTGCATGCGCATCTTGGGCACCTCAATATCCGACCCGGCCTTGATGGAGTTAAAAATCACGCCTTGCACTTGGGCGGGCACGCCCATCGAGGCTTTGCGGAAGCTGGCGGTTAGCTGGTGAAACTTGCCCAGCTTCTCCACCAGCAGGGTAAAGCCAATGAGACTCAGCGCGTCGGGGTTGGCAGGCACGTAAATCTCGTTGGAAGAAAAGACGCCGCACTGAGAGGCCCGAAGGATGTTCGGGGGGCAGTCGAAGAGGATGAAGTCGTAATTCGCCTCCACCTCGGCCAACTGCTCATAAAACACCAAGTAGGGCGGACGTTTGGGATCGCCGGTAAATTCATTCTCCAGATCCACCAAGTTAAAAGTCGTCGGGACCAGATCCAACCCGGGCAAGAGCTTTTCGCCTTCTTTACCCTCCAGAACATCTTTGATGATGATGTCTTTGATCTTCGCCTTGCCTGGGTCGAAAATGGAATAAACCGCACCTTCACCGCTGGCGTTGATCTTGTTCCAACGGTCGAGCTTGAGCAGCCAGATGCTGGCGTTGGACTGCGTGTCAAAATCGCATAGCAGCACGCGTTTGCCCAGCTTGGCCAGTGCTGCTGCGGTGTTTACGATCAGTGACGTTTTGCCAACGCCACCCTTGTAATTAATGAAGCTGATTTTACGGGCCATTAGCGTTTGTAGTGAAAATTGATTGGTTTAACAATGTTGATGATGGCTTCTCTTTCACCCACCGCGAGTTAAAAAATCAGCCAGTCTGGGTTTTTCACAGATGTTTCGCATGTCGGTTTCGACTCATTTAGGTAGGACATTCAAGCACAGGCAGAGGCGATTGGCAATACAGGCGGGCTCGCATCAGCAGCAGGGAGGTTGAATGCGGATTGCATGGGCGCCAAGGTCACGCATTTTCACCTCCGATGCTACGGGTCATAATCATTTTCTCGCTCATTGCAATCGGTCAGGCTTCAGACGCCCTACCTGCGGATGTGGTCGAAGCTTGCAAGGACTTCCACGCCGAAAACCCCCGGGGTTGGTCATTCATCCAAACCACTACGGCTGGACCACAGATCATGGTCGAAAGTTATGACGCCGGCCGGCCGGAGTTCAGCCGTTGGCGCCTGTTGGCCCGGGATGGTCGCCCCCCCACGGAAAGCGAATCCCGCACTTACGCTGAAACACGCTCGCGGCGTTCCCGGGGTGGGACCGCGCCCGATATCGCCGGACAACTTGACTTAACAACCGCCGAACCCGTAGCCGTTGGTGACGTAGAGTCCATTTATCGCTTTCGATTAAAACGTGCAGCCAGCGGAGACCGGACCGCCGAAAACCTTCGCGCCATAGTGACATTTCATCATCCCACCGGCACCATCCGGCGCTTCGAGTTGACGAACATCCAAAGCTTTTCGCCAGTGCTAGGTGTGCGGATCACGGAGATGCACACCTCGATCCATTATCATCTTCCCACCGACAATCGGCCGGCTTTGCTCGATCGAATTACCACCCGCACCCGTGGGCGCGCCTATTTCAAGTCGCTGGATGCGGACATGGTCGTGATTTTCTCCGAATACTCCCTAGCCCGTCGCTCTCCACAAGCAATGCCTGCTGGCGGACCCGACGCTGGGAAAGCCGATTGACACCCAAGCGGTTTAGGACCAGAAATATACAACCTCATCCGCTTTCGTGAAGAGCCTCCCCTTTCGCTGGAAACTAACTCTCCTGATCACCCTGATCAGCGGCGTGAACCTGACGTTGGCTTTCATCGGGCTCTACATCCACGATGCCTATGTTTTCCGCGCCGAAGTTGAACGCCGCCTCGACAGCACACGCAAGCAGATGGTGGATCGTCTTGCCCCTATCCTTCTGCAAAATCCTGACACTTCGGAGCTTCCTCTGGGAATATTGGAAACTGAGCCCCAGATAGTGGCAGCAGCCGTTTATTCGCCCAGCAACATCTTGCTAACCGGTTATACGAAGGCAGGAACTCAGGAAGTCATTCCCCCTCCCAGTCGTATCCGCCAACTGCTCTTTGACGATGGCTCTGTAGTGCTTACCCCAATTCGCCACGGGGATTCCACCCTAGGGACGCTCTATCTCAAGGCCCAGTTGACCCAAGCCGACCAAGAGCGGGTCGGAAATCTTTTGCGCGGCTCCGGCGTGGTTTTCCTGATTTCAGCCCTTATCGCCTTCATCGTCGCCCATTGGTTGCAACGCGGCATTTCCGATCCCGTCACAAAGCTCGCCGGTGCCGCGCACCGCATTTCCGAAAGCGCCGACTACTCTGTCCGCGTGAAGCTCAAGGCCTCCGGAGAAATCGGCGAACTCATCACCTCATTTAACGCCATGCTCGATACCGTCGAGCAACGCACTATCGAAACCGAGCAAGCCCGCGCCGCCGCCGAAGCTGCGCGTGAGCGTGTGCATCAAGCCAATCTGGAGCTCGAGGAATCAAACCACACCTTGGAGTCACGAGTTGCCCAGCGCACTCAGGAGCTCGCTCAGGCCGTCAAATCCGCCGAGGAAGCCAACCACGCCAAGAGCGCCTTCCTCGCCAAGATGAGTCACGAGTTGCGCACTCCCCTCAACGCCATCATCGGCTACAGTGAAATCCTGCTCGAAGATGCACAGGATGAGGGCAATGCGGCCACCGAGAAGGACCTCGACAAGATCCTCACCGCCGCCCGCTACCTCCTCGGCCTCATCAACGACGTGCTCGACATCTCCAAGATCGAAGCGGGCAAGATGGAACTCTACATCGAGACCTTCGAGATCGCCAAACTCATTCAGGAAGTCTCCAGCCTCGCCCAGCCGCTCATCGCCAAAAAGGGCAACACCCTCTACATTGAGTGCGCCCCCGATGTCGGCGACATGCAGGCCGACTCCACCAAGGTCCGGCAGATGCTCTTCAACCTGCTCAGCAACGCCAGCAAGTTCACCGAGCAGGGCGGTGTCACCTTGGCGGTCTCCCGTGATCGCGACGGCGAACACATCCTCATGAAGGTCTCGGATACGGGCATCGGCATGACCCCGGAACAAATGAGCCGCCTCTTCAAGACCTTCAGTCAAGCCGATGCCTCCACGACCAGCAAGTTCGGCGGCACCGGGCTCGGGTTGGCAATCTCCCGCCAGTTTGCCCGCATGATGGGTGGCGACATCACGGTGGAAAGCACGCCCAACGTCGGCACCACGTTCACCATCCGTATGCCCCTGCAGGTCCAGGATATCCAGCACCGTCTCGTCGAAGTCGATCCCGCCACGGTCCCAATGAACACCGTTGCGCCGTTCCCCGTAAACCTACCGGGCCCGCCAACCGACGACGCCGCCTACGACGTGCTGCTCGTCGAGGATGATCCCCCAACGCGTGATATGATGGCCCGAATCCTTGAGCGTGAAGGCTGGCGGGTCCGCACTGCCGCAAACGGCCAGCACGCCATTACTATCCTGGAGCAAAAGATGCCTGCCGCCGTGGTGCTCGACTTGAAGATGCCCATCATGAACGGCTTTCAGTTTATCCAACGCGTGCAGGAGCACTCCTTGTGGAATGCCGTGCCCATCTTTGTGTTCACGTCGATGGATATCACCCAGGACATCCGCACCGCCCTCAACGGCCGCGCCGCGGGTATCTTCCAAAAAGGCAACTATTCCCGCGAGGAACTTATCCAGCGCGTGCACGATGCCGTGCAGGCCCACTTGACGAGGCAGAAAATACCCCAAACCTGACCAACCGCCCACCACCATGCCCAAAATTCTATTGGTCGAAGACAACGAAATGAATCGCGACATGCTCACGCGCCGGCTCGAACGGCGCGGTTACACCGTCGTAGCCGCCGTGGACGGAGCCGCTGGCGTCGCCCAAGCCCGGTCGGAAAAACCCGACCTCATTCTCATGGACATGAGCCTGCCCGTCATCGACGGCTGGGAAGCCACCAAGCAGATTCGCTCCGAACCTGACATCGCCGGCACGCCCATCATTGCCCTCACCGCCCATGCCATGTCCAGCGACCGGGAAAAGTGCATCAATGCCGGCTGCGATGATTTTGACACCAAGCCCGTCGAGCTGCCCCGGTTGCTCGCAAAAATAGAGGACCTCCTGAAGCGCGGCCCGGCTGCGCCCCCGGCGCCGTCGGCCTGATGAGCACCAGCTCAGACTCCCGTCAGCCCGCCACCGGCAGCCAGCCTTCCCTGCTATCCTACGTCCGTGCCATCCAGGCCCGCGACATGGAGGCCCTGAACAAGCTGCGGCACAATCTCCGCACGCCGCTCAACCAGATCATCGGCTACTGCGAGATGCTGCTGGAGTCCGCGGAGGAGGACGGCAATTCCGCCATCGTGCGTGACCTCAAGCGCATGCACACCTCCGGTGGCCAGTTGCTCGCCCTTATCAATGATGCGTTGGCGCCTTGGAAAATCGAAACCGGCAAACTCGACGTCGAGGGCATGCGGCGGGAGATGCGCACGCCGCTCAACGCCATCATCGGCTACGCCGAGCTTTGCCTCGATGAGGCGACTCCCGGCAGCGCCCTAAGCGCAGACTTGGAACGCATCCATAAGGCGGGCCAAAATCTTTACCATTTCATCGAGGACGACTCCCTCGCCCGGCAGATGCCCCAAGGCGGCCCGACCGGTGAAGGCACCCTCGCCTCCAAGGCCACACTCGGCACCACCTCCGGACTCACCGGCGGCCTGAGTCCCATCCACGCCGCCGCCGAGCTTGTCGCCCCCAGCGAGCCCCGGCCGCCTTCCCGCCTGCTCGTGGTGGATGATGACGTGATCAATCGTGAGATGCTGGGCCGCCGCCTGCAAAAACTCGGCTACGCGGTGACCGAAGTTGGCGACGGCCGGTCCGCCCTCGCGACCCTCAACGAAGGCAACTATGACCTTGTCCTGCTCGACATCATCATGCCCGAACTGGACGGCTTCCGTGTGCTCGAATTCATCAAGACCGACCAACGGCTGCGGCACATTCCGGTCATCATGCTGACGGCGCTGGACGACGTGGAAAGCACCGTGCGCTGCATCGAAGCCGGGGCCGAGGACTTCGTGCCCAAGCCCTTCAACCCGATCGTGCTTCGGGCCCGCATCACCGCCTCCCTGGAGAAAAAGCAATTGCGCGACCAGGAACAGGCCTTCCTCGCCCAGCTCCAAAGCGAACGCGCCAAGTCCGAACGCCTGCTGCTCAACGTCCTGCCGCGGGCGGTCGCGGACCGCCTCAAGGCCGGCGAGCGCACCATTGTTGACAGCTTTCTCGAATGCACCGTGCTCTTTGCCGACATCGTCGGGTTCACGAGCATTGCGGCCCGGAGTTCGCCAAGTCGGATGGTCCAGTTGCTCAACGATCTGTTCTCCAGTTTCGACCGTGTCGCGGAGCAGTTGGCGCTCGAGAAGATCAAGACCATCGGCGATGCCTACATGCTGGTCAGCGGGGTGCCCGTGGTCCGGCCCGATCATGCCGAGATCTGCATCGAAGCCGCCTTCGAATTTCTGGAGGCCCTGCGGGTCTTCAACCGGCGACATCACCTGGACTGGCAGATTCGCCTCGGCCTGCACTGCGGCCCCGTGGTGGCCGGCATCATCGGCACCCGCAAGTTTGCCTACGACCTCTGGGGCGACACGGTGAACATCGCCGCCCGCATGGAGTCGCACGGCCAGCCCGGGAAAATCCAGATCAGCGGACGGCTCAAACGCGCGCTGGAAGGCAAATTCCGGTTCGAGCCCGTCGGGCGGGTGGACATCAAGAACGTCGGCCCGATGGAGACGTTCATCGTCCACCGCCTGGCCAACACCCCGCCCACCGTTTGAGCCGGCCCCATCAGCGGTCGGCCGACCACTTGAAGATAAGCGTCGAGAGCGGCGGCAAGGTCAGCCGGATTGATTGCTCCCGCCCGTGCATCGGCACCGTTTCGGTTTCCAGCCCGCCGGCGTTGCCCTGCCCGTTGCCGCCGTAGAATTCGCTGTTGGAGTTGATCACCTCGACCCAGCGGCCCGCACGCGGCACGCCGATGCGATAGTCGTGCCGGGTGGCCGCGGAAAAATGCCCCACCACGGCAAACCACTCGCGGCTCGCCGCATCACGCCGCAGATACGCCACCACATTGGCCGCGGCGTCCTCACAATTGATCCACTCAAAGCCCTGCGCGTTGAAATCGTTGGTTCCCAGCACCGGCTCGGCGACATAGAGCCGGTTGAGGTCGCAGACCAACTGCCGCACGCCGGCATGATCCGGATACTGGCACAGATGCCAGTCGAGGCTTGAGGCATGGTTCCACTCGCGGGATTGCGCAAATTCCGCCCCCATGAACAGCAGCTTCTTGCCGGGCCACGCCCACATGTGGGCGTAGAGCGCGCGCAGGTTGGCCGCCTTTTCCGGAATATGCCAGGCGCCCATCTTGAAAAGCATGGAGGCTTTGCCGTGCACCACCTCGTCGTGGGAGAATACGGTCACAAATTTCTCCGCATATTGGTAAAGCATCCCGAAGGTCAGGTCGCTCTGGTGCCACTGACGGTAAACCGGCTCCTTGGTGAAATAGCGCAGGGTGTCGTGCATCCAGCCCATGTTCCATTTGCAGTCGAAGCCCAGTCCGCCTTCCGCCACCGGTCGGGTCACGCCGGGAAACGACGTGGATTCCTCCGCAATGGTAACCACGCCGGGATGATAACGGTGCACCAGCTCGTTCGTTTCTCGCAGGAAGTCGATCGCCTCGAGGTTCTCACGGCCGCCATGGCGGTTCGGTATCCACTCCCCTTCCTTGCGGGAGTAATCGAGGTAGAGCATGGAAGCGACCGCATCCACCCGCAGGCCGTCGATGTGATAGCGGTCCAGCCAGGCGAGGGCGTTTGCCAGCAGGAAGCAGCGCACCTCATTGCGCCCGTAGTTAAAGATGAGGGTGCCCCAGTCCATGTGCGCGCCCTTGCGGGGATCGGCATGTTCGTAAAGATGCGTGCCATCGAACTGGGCGAGTGCAAAACTGTCGCGCGGAAAATGCGCCGGCACCCAGTCGAGGATCACGCCGATGCCGCGCTGGTGCAGGTGATCCACAAACCAGGCAAAATCTTCCGGAGTTCCGAAGCGGTGCGTCGGCGCGTAAAAACCGGTCACTTGGTAGCCCCACGAGCCGTCAAAAGGATGCTCCGCCACCGGCATGATCTCGACATGGGTGAAACCCAGCTCCGTCACGTAATCCCCCAGCATGGGCGCCAGTTCGCGGTAGCTCAGCGGTCGGTCCCCATCCTCGGGCTTGCGTCGCCAGGATCCCAGATGGACTTCATAGATCGACATCGGCCGGTCCGGTTGTCCGGCCTGTTCCGCACGTCGCCGCAGCCAAGCACCGTCCTGCCAGACGTGCTTGCGCGGATTGCACACGATGGAGGCATTGTTCGGCGGACCCTCAAAGTGCGTCCCGTAGGGATCGGTCTTCGCATGCACCGTGCCGGATTGATCACGGACCAGGAACTTGTAGAGTTCACCCTCCTGGAGTCCGGGCACAAACAATTCCCAGACACCGGAAGCACCCAGGGAGCGCATCGGATGGTAGCGCCCGTCCCAGTGGTTGAAATTCCCCGCCACCGAAACCTGCGAGGCATTTGGGGCCCAGACGGCAAACGCCACCCCGTCCACGCCGTCCACCGTGCGCAGATGCGCGCCGAGCTTTTCGTAGATGCGGTGTTCGGTGCCTTCGTTGAACAGATACAGGTCCTGCGCCCCGAGCGTCGGCAAGAAAGCATAGGGGTCAAAAAACTGCCGCAGTTCCCCGCCCCGGTGCTGGACGCGCAACAGATAACGAAACACCTTTCGCCGACGGGGAATAAACACCTCGAACATGCCGGCCTCATCCAGCCGGGTCATTGCCCAGGCTTCGCGCCGGCCCGCATCGACCACCGCGCAACGCACCGCCTCGCGCACCAAGGCCCGCACGACGAGGCCGCGTTGACCTCCCTTCACGCAGGGGTGCATGCCGAGCACGGCATGCGGAGCGGCGTGCCGGGCGTGCAGCAGGGCGTCGAGTTCTGATGGCGTGATGACCAAGCTGGCTGTCACCGTGGGTGGGCGCGTTGGCGGGGTCTAGCCCGTATTTTTCAAACCGCCTGAGATGCCGCTGATCGTCAGCTCCACCACCGCCCGCGCCTCCACCGTCTCTGCTTCCGTCAAACGGCCGCCGCGCAGCCGGCGCAGCATCTCGACCTGGATGTAGTTCAGCGGGTCGATGTAGGGATTGCGCAGCTCCACCGATTTCAGCAGGACCGGCTCGCGCCCCAGCAACTTGCGCTCGCCCGTAATCGCGAGGATGGCGCGCTCGGTGCGGGCAAACTCATCCAGCAGGATCCCATGGATGCGTTTGCGAATCCGGGCCTCCGGCACGAGTCCGGCATAGAGCGTGGCGATGCCCATGTCGGCCTTGCGCATGGTCAATTGTGCGTTGTCGATCAGAGTCTGGAAAAAAGTCCACTCCCGGTGCATCGTGCGCAACAATCGCCGGCCGGCCGCGCCGCGCGCCAGCACCGCCTGCAACCCGCTGCCAAGGCCAAACCAGCCGGGAAAATTAAACCGGCTCTGCATCCACGAAAAGACCCACGGGATGGCCCGCAGATCCTCGACGCTCGTGGTCGCCCGGCGATACGTTGGCCGCGAACCCAGCTTCAGGTTGCCGATCTCATCGATGGGTGTGGCCTGCCGCCAGAATTCGAGAAACTCCGGATCCTTGTGCACGAGGGCCGCGTAGGCCTCGTAGCCGGCCTTCGCCATCGTCTCCATCGCTGCGGACCAATCCTCCGGCAACGACACTGGAGTTTCCGTCGCATGGATACCCAGCATGACGCCATAGGCCATCTGCTCCAGAATACGGTGGGCCAGATCGGGATCATGATAGCGGGTGGACAACACCTCGCCCTGCTCGGTCACCCGGATGCCCCCGTCGGCCAAGCCGACCGGCTGGGCCAGGATGGCCTTTGCCGCGGGGCCGCCTCCGCGGGCGATGCTGCCGCCACGGCCGTGAAACAGGGTCATCCGCACGCCCTCGGTCCGGCCAACCCGGGCGATTTCATCCTGCGCCTGATATAAGGCCCAGTTCGCGGTCAGGTAGCCGCAGTCCTTGTTGCTGTCGGAATACCCCAACATGACATGCTGGTGCGCCGGCTTCCTACCCGGCAGGGAAAAATACTCCTTCAGGATTGCCGGCGCCCGCCGCAGGTCATCCAGCGTTTCAAACAACGGTGCCACCGGCAGGTCCGCTTGGGTCGCGGTCATGAGCAGCTCCGCCTCCAGCAGGTCGGACACCGCCGCGGTCATGCTGATCACATAAATCCCCAGCGCCTCCCGGCCGATCTGTTCCTGCGCCCGACAAACCAAAGCCAAGGGCTCCAATACGGTCCGGGCTGTCGCCGGCAGGGCCTGCAACGCTTCGGCGCTCAGCGGTGCAAGCTTCGGAGTCGCCTCCAGCAACAACGCCACTTTTTCGCCTTCGGGCAATTTGGGATAATCGCGGCGGTCCAGCAATGCGGCGACCGCCTCCTCATGCAGCGCCGAGTGCTGGCGCAAATCGAGCCGGGCGGTGTGCAGGCCAAAGACCTCGATCTGCCGCCGTGCGTCGCGCAGCTCACCGCGCACCAACATCTCGCCGCGGCCGGCCGCCAGGCTGTTGTGAATCGCGTCAAAAGTTTCCGCCACGGTCTGGGCGCTGAATGCCGGCCCCGCCCTGCCTTCGGCGGCAAGAAAATCCGGGCCTCTGGTTTCTTCCACCGCTTGGCGCAGTCTTTCCCGCAGCACCCCCAGCAGCAACCGGTAGGGCTCGTGCGGATATCGGCGCTGCAAGTCTTCCAAATGCTGCGTCAGGTGCAGCTTTTCGCGCAGGCCCCGCTTCAAGGCCGGCACCACGTTGTCGCGTCGGTCGCTCACGGTCAGCGACCGGGCAAGGTCGCGGGCCGCCAGCCGCATTTTTTCAATCGCCAACCGGCGGTGCAATCGCAGCACCTCGGCAGTGACCGCGGCGGTGACATTGGGATTTCCATCCCGGTCACCGCCCATCCACGAGCCAAAGGTAAGCCAGCGTCCGGGCGCCTTCACCCCCGGATAATGCCGGGCCAGCGATGCTTCCAAGTCCGCCTGCAGGCGCGGCAGAGTCGCATACAGCACGGTGTCGTGATACCAGAGTCCCGTGCGGGCCTCATCCTCGACCTCGGGCCGGGCCACGCGGCTGCGGTCGGTCAGCCAGAGCGAAACGATCTCCCGCTCCACTGTCTCCGGATCAAGCATGGCCGGGTCCGCCGCCAGTTCGGGATGCGTGCGCTGGCGCAGCACCTCGGCCAGTCGCTGGAGCTTGGTGAGCAACGTGCGTCGCTTCGATTCCGTCGGATGGGCCGTGAAGACCAGCTCGATCCGCATACGGTCAACCAGCGCTTGCATCGCCCCGGGTTTTACCCCCCGGGCCTTGAGCTGCTGCACCGCAGCCTCGATGGATTCGCGCAGCGCCGGACGGCCATGACCATCCGGCTGGTTGCGCCGGCGGCGCAGCAACATGATCCGGAAATTCTCCTCGGCGAGATTGACGAGTTCAAAATAGAGCGTGAACGCCATCGCCTGCGTCTGCGCCTCGGCGGGCGTAAGCTGCGCCACCTGCGCGGCCAGTTTGCCGGCCGCGACGGGGTCCCCCGCCCGGGTAGCCTTGGCCAGCCCGCGCAGCCGCTCCACCGTCTCAAACGCCTCCACTCCTTCCAACCGCGTGATTACCTGCCCGAGCGCCTGGCCCAGCTCGCGCACAGCATGGCGCAATCGCGCCAGTTCGCTCAGGGCGGAGGCGGTGCGCTTGGGATTTGGTGTTGCCATGGTCGTGACTACCTTGCGGCGCGAATTCGGCGCCTGAAAGCGAAAAGTATGCCAGACCACATCGCATGGGAGCTTGCCTGCCCTTTGCCCCCGGCCTTTGCTGCGCGCTGCTTGATCCGCCTTTGCCTAAAACTGCTGTTTTTGCTCACGCCAGCCCTGCTCGCGGCTGCGCCCGCCGGCGCGGCGTCTTCGGAGCTGTCGGCCCGGACCACCGGCTACGATGATCGCACCGGCGAGGTGATCATGACCGGCGAGGCGCGCTTCACCGATGGTGAAGTGCTGATCGAGGCCGATGAAATCCGCTATCAGGCGACCGCCGGATCTGTCGTCGCCACCGGTGCCGTGCGGTTCACGCGCGGTGCCCAGCGCATCCTTGCCGACCACATCACTTACCGGCGCACCGACCGCACTTTTACCCTCACCCGCCCGCGGCTTGGCACCCATCCTTACTACCTCTCCGGCCGCTCGGCCGGAGGCACACCGGACCGGGTCGTGATCACGGATGCAACCGCCTCCATCCGTGAGCCCGGACCCTATCAACCCACGCTCAAGGCCGCCGAACTCACTTACGAGGCCGACGGCCGCATCAGCGCCACCCAAGCACGGCTGGGCGTCGGCTCGATCCAGCCCATAAGCCTGCCGCGGGTTTCCCATCGGCTCAATTTGCCCTTCATCTCCTATGTGTCGCTTTCCGCCGGCTACCGTTCCTCGCTCGGCCTGTTTGGCGAAGCCGGCATGCATTTCCCTTTCAGCGAAGACACCCGGCTGGGAGCCTCGCTCGGGCTCTACACCAAACGCGGCCTGATGGCGGGCCCTTCCGCCCACTACGAACTCGACCGCGCCGGCCGGACCATCCACGGCGACCTTAAATCCGGCTTCATCAACGACCGCGGTGACCGGTTCACCGATGTGCTCGGGCGCGCCGTGCCGGCCCAGCGGGCCTATGTGCAATGGTGGCACGCCCAGGAATTCACCGAGCAGTTAAAACTCACCGCCCAGCTCAACTATTGGCGCGACTCCGAGATCCTCCGCGATTTCCGGCCGCAGGAGTTTTATGCGGTTCAGGAACCCGACAGCTACCTCGAGGCCATCCACACCGGGACCAATGCGTTCAGCTCGCTGTTCCTGCGCGTGCAGCCGAACTCCTATCACCGCGTGCAGGAGCGCCTGCCGGAGATCAGCTTTGAGCTTCTGCCGCAGGCGCTCGCCCCCGGCCTCTACCATCGCTTCCGGGGCAGCTTCGCCGCTTTGCAAGAAAGCCCCCCGGGCGGCGGTCCGACGCTACGCAGCGACCGTTTTGACGCATATTACGCCGTGCAAGGCAGCTTGGCGCCGCGCCCGTGGTTGAGCTTCGCTCCCGTGCTCGGCGGACGCCTCACGCACTATGCCCGGGGCACCGGCGGGCGCGGCGACTACACCCGCGCGCTCGGCGAAATCGGCCTCGATGGCGAGCTGCGCGGCAGCGCCGTGTTTGATTACAAGAATGAGATTTGGAAGATCGACGGCCTGCGCCATCTGGTGACCCCCCGCTTTTCCTACCGTTACGTGCCGAATGCGGAGCGCGGGCGCGCCTTTATCCCGCCCATCGACCGGCGCACGTTCATGACCTACCTGCCGACGCTGGGGCTCGGTGACATCCGCCATGTCGATGATCTCGGCCCCATGCACACCCTCCGCCTCGGCGTGGACAACACCCTCCAAACACGCGACGCCGTTTATGGTTCACGCGATCTGCTTGCCTTCAATCTTGCCGCCGACCTGCGGCTCGACGATCGCCCCGCCGGCGAGCGCCGCCTCTCCTCGATCCACGCCGGCCTCAATCTCACTCCGGCCCCGTGGCTGGAGTTTGAACTCTACCAGTCATTTTCCACGCAGCAGCACACCTTGCAGGAGTTCAACACCGGCCTGACTCTCCGCGACGGCGACGCTTGGGCGCTCCGCTTCTCGAGCCATTATCTGCGCGGACAGATCGAGGAGTATGTCGTCAGTCCGCGGCTGCGGCTCAACGAAGCTTACGAAACCGTCGCCCGGTTTCACTACGATGCCCGTCAGCGCCGCTTCAACGAGCAGGCCTTCGGCCTCAGGCAAAACCTGCACAACACCTGGATCATTGAATATCTCGCGACTTTCTACGACGGCCCCCGCCGTGAAAGCAGCTTTGGTCTCAGCCTGCGTGTGGAAGTGCTGGGCTTCTGACCCCGTGCGGCGGGTATCTGTCCAGCCATGAACGTGACCGGCAGCCAGCGCCAGACCTTCCTGCGACTCGCCGCCGCCCTGCGCACCCGGTGGCGGGGAAATCCGGGCTTTCCCCGGCAGGTGCAGCAATTGCTCGCGCGGGAACGATCTTTCGGCTCCCGCGACCGCCGGCTCTACCGCGAGCTGCTATACACGGTCTCACGCTATCTGCCCTGGATTGAGCCGCTGCTGCAAAGCGATCCCGAGCGCGCCGCCGATGTCACCGCTTGGTTGGCCGCGGAGACTCCGGCCACGATCGCTTACCGCGCCGCGCTGAATTCCGCATGGCCGCCTTGCCCCGACAGCGTGGCGGGAAAGGCCGCCCACCTGCAGTGCAGCACCGCCGCACTGCTTCCCGATTGGGTGCAGGCGGAATGCCCGGCCGTGTTGGCTGATGACGAAATCGATGCGTTGCACCGCCGGGCCCCGCTTTGGCTGCGTCTCCAGACCGACCAGCCGGAAACGGTCGCGGCCGAGTTCGCCCAACACGGCTGGACATGGCGTGCCTCCGGTCCGTTGCCAACCGCTTGGGAACTGCAGACCGAAGCCGATGTCACCAAGACCACGGCCTATGCCGAGGGACGCTTTGAAATCCAAGACCTCGGCTCGCAGCTCATCCTTGAGAGCGCCGGGCTCTCCACCGCCGACCATTGGTTGGATGCCTGCGCCGGCGCCGGCGGCAAAACACTCCAACTGGCCCGGATGCTCGGTCCGGACGCCCGCGTGGATGCCCACGATATCCGGCCCGCCGCCTTGGCCGAGCTCGGCCGGCGCGCGGACCGGGCCGGACTCGGCCAACTGCGCATCCTTACGACGCAACCCACCGAGTCCTACGACGGCGTGCTGGTGGACGCGCCCTGCAGCGGCTCCGGCACCTGGCGACGCTCCCCGCATTTGAAATGGAGCACTTCCCCGGCCACGCTCGCCCTGCAGGCCTCCCGCCAGCACGCCCTCCTTGGCCAATATGCCCGCTTGGTCCGGCCCGGCGGGCACCTGATCTATGCGACCTGCTCGTTGGCGCACACGGAAAACACCGGCGTCGTGGAGCAGTTTCTTGCGGAAAACCCGGACTTTGTCGTGCAGGAGCCGGCCGCGCGTTTCGGATGCATTTGGGACGGCACCGGCCTGCTCATCCTGCCCGCGCAAAATGACACCGACGGCTTTTACGTGGCGCGGTTGCGCCGGCGCTGATTTTTCCATTGCCCGGCATCCGCCGCCCGCAAGCATCGCCCCGTGGTTCCTGATTCCGACTACCGTATCAAGCTGCAGGTCTTCGAAGGCCCGCTCGACCTGCTCCTCTTTCTCATCCGCAAGAGCGAGCTGGATATCTACGACATCCCCATCGTTTCGGTAACCAAGCAATACATCGACGCGCTGCACACCATGCAGCAGTTGGACCTGGAGGTGGCGGGCGAATTTTTCGTGATGGCGGCCACGCTCATGGAGATCAAAAGCCGCATGTTGCTGCCAAAGGGCATGCACGCCACGGGCGTCGAAGGGGACGACGACCAGGTGGATCCTCGCTGGGAACTCGTGCACCAGTTGCTCCAATACAAAAAATTCAAGGAAGCCTCCGCCCAGCTCGGCGAGCTGATCACCCTCCGGCACGACCTCATGGAGCGCCATGTCTCCTCGCTGAGCGACAATGCCGACCGGCCGTTGAAAGCCGTGGACCGCATCGATCTCTGGAATGCCTTCAACCTCGTCCTCCGCCGGCTGGCCGAAAAGCTCGTCGTCGGGGAAATCCAAGATGAGCAGGTCACCGTGGCGGACCAGATGGAATACCTGCTCAACCGCATCCAGACGGAAAAGTCGTTCATCTTTTCCGATTTGTTCCCTGGCAAGGTGACGCTGCGCATGCTGGTCGCGACCTTCCTCGCGGTGCTGGAACTCACCCGCCTCAGGAAGCTTGCCCTCCGGCAGGACGAAGCTTTCACCGACATCATCTGCAGCGCCGTCGAGGAAAACCCGCTTGAAACTCCCGCAACCAGCGACACGGTAACCGCGTGAGCAAGAAGCGCAAAACCACACCCAAAGCCGGCCTCCTGGGCGTCGGCCTCGACAATCAGGACGGACACAAGCGCATCACCACGGGCGAGCAGTTTGCCATCGTCGGAGGCTCCGACGAAACCCACGGACGGATGACCGAGACCGTGATCAAGACCTTTGAGGAATTGAAGAGCCGCGGCAAACAACTGCATCAAGTCGAGCCCCGCGAACTCGCCGAGATCGTGCATCGCGCCACTCCCAACTGAGCGGCGAAGACCCCGCCCCGGCTTGCAACCGCACCATTTCCGGCAATCCTGCCTTTAACCACGCCCTCCCATGTCTGAAAAAATCGCCAATCTGAACAACGACACCTTCAAGTCCGCCGTCGCCGGCGCCGCCATGCCCCTCCTCGTGGATTTTTGGGCCCCGTGGTGCGGCCCCTGCAAGGCCATCGCCCCCATCTTGGAGGAACTCGCCGGCGAACTCGACGGCCAGTTGCAGATCGCCAAGGTCAACGTGGACGAGGCCGACACCGTCGCCGCCGAGTTCGGCATCCGCGCCATCCCGACCATGTTGCTCTTCAAGAATGGTGCCGTTGCCGAACAGATCGTCGGCATGATGCCCAAGGCCGCCCTGAAGGCCAAGCTCGCGGCCCATCTCTGAGGTCCTACCGCGACGTCAGCCAAAGCCCCGTCGCCGCCAGCAGCGCATAAAGCGCCAGCAGGCGGCCCGTATCGCCCAGCAACTCGATGAGTTCGCCGGGCGTTTTGCTTTGCGCCAGCCGCCGGCCGTGCGACCACGCCAGCGGCGCCAGCACGCCCGGCAACAGCAAGCCCCAGGCCGAGCCAAGCGACCAGGCTGCAACCGGCAGCACGCCAAACGCCAGCAGCCACGAGGCGGCAAACTGCGTGCGGGCAAATCCGCGGCCAAACCTGACGACCAGCGTGCGCTTGCCCGCCGCGGCATCGGTGTCTGCGTCGCGATAATTGTTCACAACCAGAATATTTGCCGCCAGCAGCCCGGTGCCGGCGCCCAGCAGCCACACGGCGGGGCCCGGCCATCCGGCCTGCACAAAATATGTCGTGCCCACCGCCACCAGGCCAAAAAACAAAAAGACAAAGACATCTCCCCAGCCATGGTAGCCCAACGGATAAGGCCCGCCGGTGTAGGCATAGCCGCAAGCGATACTCGCCAGCCCGATCACGATCAACCAAGGCCCGCCCCACGCGATCAACCCCAGGCCAAGCAGAAAGGCCGCGCCAAACGTCAACCACATCGCCCGCCGCATGGCCGCAGGTTTCACCAAGCCCGCCGCGACCGCGCGGGTCGGCCCCACCCGCGCAGCCGTATCGGCGCCCTTCACAAAATCATAGTAGTCGTTCGCAAAATTGGTGCCGATCTGGACCAAAAGCGCAAAGCCCAGACAGATCGAGGCCGCCGCCGCGGAAAATCCTCCTGCCTGCCACGCCATGGCCGAGCCAAGCACGACCGGAGCCACGGCGGCGGACAAAGTGCGCGGCCGGGCCGCCGCCCACCAAATCCGCCACCTTGGTGTTACTTCTGAGTTCAACGTTGCTGCTTATTTGCTTCTATCACCGGCGAATACAACTTGAGACAGGCTGTTGACAACCGGGCACAGCCTCACCGTGCCAAAAATATCACACCCGAATTGGCTGCAAAACCGCAGCCATTGCCGCGGAAACCAAAGCAAAATCACAGTCAACAGTAGGAAACTATAATCAATGATCACGATGCGAAGCCGTCACGCTTGGCGGCCGGCTACGCGCTGTCAAAGTTCATCCTGCTGCCGGTAACGTTGCTCCGCGGGAAGCTCGAGCTGCTGCTCGATCCCATGGATGCGTTTGCGCACGAGGTCCGCCTGCGCCGCGGGATCGGCGGCCGGCAATTGCGGATGCAGCCAACAAAGCCAAGCGTGCGCCTCATTGAGCCGGCCCTGCCGCACCAACATCAGTGCGTGCAACCGGGCCGCATAATACGGCGCTCCCGGCAGCAACGCCGCCCGCCGGTAACTCTCCGCGGCCAATCCGCCATCAGCCAGGGCCTGCCACTCCAACCCTGCCCGCTCGACCCAGTAATACGGATTATCTTCGTGCCAGGTCCGCGCCTGCTCCAGCAATGCCATCCCGGCCCGGCGCAGCGCGTCCGGCGAATCACCGGATGCATCCGCCACGGCCGCCAGATCCAACGCCAGCAGCCGCGCGCCATTGGACCAAAAATACAGCGACTCCGGCTGCAGTTCCACCGCCAACCTGAGGAATGCCGCCGTCTGCGCAGCATCCCCCCGGCCCCAGGCTTCCTGTGACTGCAACCAGGCCAGATTCGCTCCCAACGGACGCAGCCCGCCGATCCAGTCCCACCACAAGCCCGCCGGCGCACGGACAGCCCTCGCCGTCACATCAGGCAACACCACCGCATTGGCCAAAATGCCGCCGCCGGCCAGAACCACCAAAACCCGCAAAGCATGTTTCCAGTCAAATCTCACGGCGGCGCAATTGCAGGACTCCCAAGCCAATGAAAATTGCGCCATACAGGACCGCATAAAGCGTAAGCCGCACGGCCCTCACCACAAAGCCACCGTCACCGGCAAAGGCCGCGGGCGTGAGATCGAAAGCGCCAAAATCCGGCAGCAGATAACCCAGTCCGTGCAGCAACCAGACAGGCCAGCCGCCGTTGCTTCCATAAGCCGCCCATACGGCGGCGCTGTGGAAGATGATCAGTAGCAGCAAGCCGCAACCCATCGCAAAAACCCGGTTTTCAGCCAACGTAGCCAGCCAGAGCACGGCTGCGGCCAGCACGCAGGCTTTCAGCCAGGATGCATAGGCCGCGATCATGACCCCGGCAAAGTTCAACCCGGAGCCCCGATCAAAAGCATCGGGCATCAGGGCGAGCAGGGCCGTTTCCCGCGCCCACAGCACCGGCCAAAGACAGGCCAGCAGCATCAGGGCGTAAAGCCCCAGCAACAGGGCCACACCCGCCAGCTTGCCCAACAGAAACTCACTCCGGCTGACCCCGCGCGCCAACAGCAGATGCAATGTCCGCCGTTCGCATTCATCGAAAAACACCTGCGTCATCATGGCGATTGCCAGCAGCGCCGCCCCGAGCGACAGCATGCCGAAGCCCAGGTCGGCCACAAACTTCAGCTCGGATGAGCCGAAGTTGAACTGCCGCAGGAAAAGCGTCCCCGCCACGAATGCGAGTGCGGCCAAGAGCAAGAGCGCGAAGCTGCGGTGCTGCAGGCTCTCGCGCAGCGTTGCCGCGGCAATCAACCAAACCCGTCTCATGGCGAACGCCCCTTCCCTGTGGCCTCGTCCAGCCGCTCCAAGTAGCGTGCCTGTAGTGTCGGCCATGCGCCGCCGGCCGCGCGCAGCGTATGTCCGCGGGCCGCCAGCCATGTGGTCAGTTCATCCCGCATCGCCGGGCTGAGCGGCTCCGTGCGAAAGCAGGCCGATTCGCCCTCGCCGGCAAAATCCGGCCAATTGCCCGAGAAAATCACGCGGCCAGCCTGCATCAGCACCACACGACCGCCCAGCGCAGCCGCTTGTTCAAGCTGGTGGGTCGAAAGCACAATAGTCCGGCCCAGCGCCTGGAGCTTCCTAATCAGGGCCAACATCTCCTCGGCACCACGAGGATCAACCCCTGCGGTCGGTTCATCCAGCAGCAGCACCTTGGGTTCGTGCACCAACGCCTGCGCCAACGCCAGCCGCTGCGTCAGACCCTTTGAGAGTGTTCCCACTTTTACCGCGACCCGGTTGAGCAACCCGACGGTTTCCAACACCGCCGCAGTGCACCGCTGCGCGGCGCTTTCATCCAGTCCGCTCAGCTCCGCATAGTGCCTCAGCAGCGCACCTACGGTCATGCCGACCGGAAATGCCGGCGACTCGGGCATATAGCCGATAAGCCCGCGCGCCCGCGCGCTTTCGGCGTCAACGCCCTCCACGCGGCAGCAACCAGCCGAAGGAGCCTGTAGGCCGGCCAACAACTTCAGCAGGGTGCTCTTGCCGGAGCCGTTTGGTCCCAGCAGCACGCAGACCTCACCCGGGGCGATCCGCAGGTTGACGCGGTCCAAAGCGCGCAGGCGCACCCCGCGCAGCCCCACGCTGTAATCCTTCGTCACATCCGCCAGCTCCACCGCGACTGCCGGCTCCGTGCTCATGCAATGCGGAACCCCGTGAATTCGGGAGTCCGGCGGGTCGCTGTCCGCTCGATTTTCCGGATGTGACCGTGCATACGCTCCTCCACCGTCTCCACGAACGCCCGCACCTCGGCGGTCGATCCCTCCAGTTCCAGTTGCACCCGTCCGTCCGGCAGATTGCGCACAAAGCCCGTCACCTCGAATTCCTTCGCAATCTGCAGGGTCGTGTAGCGGAAACCCACCCCCTGCACGCGGCCGGAGAAGAAAAGCGCCTCATGCTGCACGTCAGCCATGTTGGCCGTCATCCAGCCACCCGACCGCCAACGATTCAACCCGCAAAAGAGCCGGCCGGGGCGGTGGTTTTTTATTTTGCACTTCGCCCGGCGCTGCACTCAGTGTGCCACCAAGCAATGAGCAACTACGATTCTGACGGCCCCTCCGACAGCGAGTGGGAAGACCGCGGCGATCTGGCTTGGAACGAATTCGATTGGGAGCGCTACCTGCGCGACCAGGACGAGGCGGTCAATCGCTACCTCGCCCACTACGAAAGTCTGCGCGATTCGCCCGACCGGATCGATGAGGTCGCCAAACGCATGGACTGGGAGAGCGGCCTGCTGAACGAGGTCGATCCGGGCAGCGCCAGCGAAGCCGTCGAGGACATCGAGGCCGAGGGCTTCGACAGTGAAGCCGATGTTTACACGCTGCACAAAAATCCCATCTTCATCTCCACCCGCGCGCTTTACCTGCTCCTGCGCCGGAACTGGGAATTGCTGGCCACCGATCCTCACAAGGTCTCACAGACCATGGCGGTCCGCTACCTCAGCGCGCTGCACGCCGGTGAAGACCTCGCAATGCAGGCCATCCACGCCTTGGAATTCGGCGACTACGCGATGGCGGTCAGTCTCTTCAAACGCGCGCTGGGCGCATTGAATCAAACCCTGGCCCGGTTAAATGAACCCGCCGCCGCAGGGAACACACTGGCCGATTACAGCACCTGCGCCCACGCCATTCTGTTTGACCTGCGGGAAATCTGGCTCCGGGTCATCGGCGAATGCCGGTCGGAACTCGAACGCCCCGTCGAGGACGACGACGAGTAAAGCGTCGGAAAACGACCTTGCACTTTGCGGCGGGCGCGTTTGCCTGCCCCATCTGGTTTGGAGAGGTGGCTGAGTGGCCGAAAGCGGCGCTTTGCTAAAGCGTTGAACGGGTAACACCGTTCCGGGGGTTCGAATCCCCCCCTCTCCGCCATTTTCAACAAAAAGCCCGCGGCATGCCGCGGGCTTTTTGGTTGGCCGTGATTGCTGCTGCGAGTCTCAGTAGCGGTAGTGCTCGGGCTTGTAAGGGCCTTCGACGGGGACGCCGAGGTATTCGGCCTGTTCCTTGGTCAGCTTGGTCAGTTTGACGCCGATACGCTCCAGGTGCAGGCGGGCGACTTCCTCGTCGAGGTGCTTGGGCAGGCGATAGACGCCGACCTTGTAGGTGTCCTTGTTCTTCCACAGGTCCAGCTGCGCGAGCGTCTGGTTGGTGAAGCTGTTGGACATGACGAACGACGGGTGGCCGGTGGCGCAGCCGAGGTTCACGAGGCGGCCCTCGGCGAGCATGTAGATGCTGTTCCCCTGCGGGAACGTATACATGTCGTATTGCGGCTTGATGGTGGTGCGCTTGGCGTCGGAGGCGTTCAGGCGGTCCACCTGGATCTCGTTGTCGAAGTGGCCGATGTTGCAGACGATGGCCTGGTCCTTCATCGCGCGCATGTGCTCGAGCGTGATGATGTCCTTGTTGCCGGTCGTGGTGACATAGATGTCGGCCACGCCGAGGGTGGACTCGATCGTGTTGACCTCGAAGCCCTCCATCGCGGCCTGCAGGGCGTTGATGGGATCGATCTCGGTGACGATGACGCGGGCGCCGAAGCCCTTGAGCGAAAACGCGGAGCCCTTGCCCACGTCGCCGTAGCCGCACACGCAGGCGACCTTGCCGGCGATCATGACGTCGGTGGCGCGCTTGAGGCCGTCGGCGAGCGACTCGCGGCAGCCGTAGAGATTGTCGAACTTCGACTTCGTGACCGAATCGTTGACGTTGATGGCGGGGACGCGGAGCTTGCCCTTCTCCATCATCTGGTAGAGGCGGTGCACGCCGGTGGTGGTCTCCTCGGAGACGCCGCGCCATTCCTTCACCATCGTGGTCCACTTGAGCGGATCCTCTTTGTGGACGCGCTTGAGCAGGTTCTTGATGACCTGTTCCTCGTGGGAGCCGGACGGGGTGTTGACCCAGTCGCTGCCCTCTTCGAGTTCGCAGCCCTTGTGGATGAGGAGGGTCACGTCACCGCCGTCGTCAACGACGAGCTGCGGGCCCTTGCCACCCGGGAAGCTGACGGCGTGCAGGGTGAGATCCCAGTATTCTTCAAGCGTCTCGCCCTTCCAGGCGAAAACGGGGGTGCCGCTGGCGGCGATGGCCGCGGCGGCGTGGTCCTGCGTCGAAAAGATGTTGCACGAGGCCCAGCGGACGTCGGCGCCGAGCTCCTTGAGGGTCTCGATGAGGACGGCGGTCTGGATGGTCATGTGCAGCGAGCCGGTGATGCGGACGCCCTTGAGGGGCTTGCCGGGACCGAACTTTTTGCGGACGGAGACGAGGCCGGGCATCTCGTGCTCAGCGACGGAGATCTCCTTGCGGCCCCAGTCGGCGAGGCCGATGTCCTTTACTTTGTAATCGGAGGCTTTGGCGGAAGTGGAAGCGGTGGTGGACATAGTGCGGATCTCTTAGTGTTTGATGGCGGCGCGGAGGGCGGCGGCCTTGTTGGTTTCTTCCCAGGGCAGACCGTGCTTGCCGAAGTGGCCGTAGTTGGTCGTCTGGCGGTAGATCGGGTGCAGGAGGTTGAGCTGGTTGACGATGTCGGCCGGCTTGAAGCTGAACACCGCCTGGACGGCGGCCGTGATCTGCTCGTCGGAAATGCCGAGCTTGGCGGTGCCGAAGGTCTCGACGCGCACCGACACGGGCTGCGGGTGGCCGATGGCGTAGGCGAACTGGATCTCGGCGTGCGTGGCGAGGCCGGAGGCCACGATGTTCTTGGCGACCCAGCGGCCCATGTAGGCGGCCGAGCGGTCCACCTTCGACGGATCCTTGCCCGAGAAGGCGCCGCCGCCGTGACGGCCCCAGCCGCCGTAGGTGTCCACGATGATCTTGCGGCCAGTGAGACCGGAGTCGCCCTGCGGGCCGCCGATGACGAAGCGGCCGGTGGGGTTGATGAGATACTCGGTCCGCTTGTTCAGCATGCGGGCCGGGATGACCTTCTTGACGACGTTTTCGATGAGGTATTTCTCGATCGTGCTGTGCGCGACGTCGGCCGTGTGCTGCGTGGAGATGACGACGTTCACGACCTCGACCGGGATGTCGTTCTCGTAACGGATGGAGACCTGCGACTTGGCGTCGGGGCGGAGCCACGGGGCCTTGCCGGACTTGCGGATCTTCGTGAGCTCGCGGCCGAGACGGTGCGCAAACATGATCGGGGTCGGCATGAGTTCGGGCGTCTCGTTGCACGCGTAGCCGAACATGATGCCCTGGTCGCCGGCACCCTGCTCGGCGGTCTTCTTGCCCTTCGCCTTCTTGGCGTCCACGCCCTGCGCGATGTCGGGCGACTGGCGCGTGAGGTAGTTGTTGATGAACACCTGGTCGGCGTGAAACACGTCGTCGTTGTTCACGTAGCCGATGTCGCGGATCGCGGCGCGCACGATGGCCTCGTAGTTGAGCTTGGCGCTGGTGGTGATCTCGCCGGCGAGGATGACCATGTTGGATTTCACCATGGTCTCGCAGGCGACGCGGCTGTGCTTGTCCTGCGCGATGCAGGCGTCTAGCACGCTGTCGGAAATGAGGTCGGCAACTTTGTCTGGATGGCCTTCGCCGACGGACTCGGAGGAAAATACAAATGAGTTTGGCATGGAGCCCGACAATTAGGCAGGTGGCCGGCTGTGGCGCAAGTGAATATCAACGCATATTAATCAAATGATGTATAATTATGGACACCTAGATGATTGCTGTGCCGGACTTTGAAACTCGCCATCGGCAATTTTTCCTGCACACAGGGAGCATCATCATGTCACTTCCCCCCGTGATCGACCCTCAGGCCCTCGACAACCTCCGAGCCCTGAACCCCGGCGACAACGATGAGTTTTTGCGGGAACTCGCCGCCATCTTTTTGGAAGACACGCCGAAGCGCATCACCGAATTGGACGCCAGCTTGGCGGCGGGCGACTCCGGCATTTTCACGCGTGCCGCGCACAGCATCAAGGGCAGCGCCGCCAACCTCGGTGCGATGCGGCTGCGAGCTGCGGCGGACAAACTCGAACACTACTCCCGCAAGGAGGGGCTGACCGCCGTCGATGAGATGGTCGCCGCCATCAAGGCCGAGTTTACCCAAGCCGCCGCCGAATTAAAACGGCTCATCGGCAACGGCTGAGCCGCGAAGCTACAGGAAGTAGCCGCGCTGCTTGTCCGACACCGCAAGCCCCGCGCGCTCCATGACCTTGAGGAGATCTTCCCAGATCAGGCGCTTCGAACGATTGGACTGGTTGCGTAAAATGTAGCTGGGGTGATAGGTGATCATGAGCGGTTTGCCGGCAAACTCGTGCCAGCGGCCGCGGACCTCGCCCAAAGCCTTGAACGCACCGATCCCCAGCAGACCCTGCGCCGCAGTCGCGCCCAGCGCCACCAATACCTGCGGATTGATAATTTCGATCTGCCGCAGCAAATACGGCAGGCAATATTTCATCTCATCCGCGCTCGGCGGACGGTTGCCAAACTGCACGCCGCTGGCGTTCACCGGCATTTCCGGCCGCCAGTTCATGATGTTGCCGATGTAAACCTTGCTCCGGTCCAAGCCCATGCCGGCGATCATCTTGGTCAGCAACTGCCCGGCCGGCCCGACAAACGGCTCGCCCTGCACTTCTTCCTCCGCGCCCGGCGCCTCGCCCACAAACATGATGTCCGCCTCAAGCGTCCCCACTCCAAAGACGACTTTTTTCCCGGGTCGCACATGCTCGCGGCAAACCGGATCGTTTAGCACGATGTCACGAAGCGCTGCCCAACGCACGGATTTGTCACCGGCGGGCAATTCAATCGTCGGCGGAGCGGGCAGCGCCGATTCTGTGGCAACCGCTGCTGCAGTTGTGCCAGCCACTGCCGTCGCCTGCAGCCGCTCATGGGCAGCCCGCAGCCGGCGCAAGCCTTCGTCTGTCACCGGCATCGTGTCCACGCCGGCGGTTTTTAGCCGCCGCAGTTCATCGGCGATGGCGTTGAGTGCGTTGCGCATGAGGTTCAACTCCGGCCGGCGGCCAGCATTTTCTCCACATACTTGCCCAGCAGATCGAATTCGAGGTTAACCGGGTCCCCCGGCCGACGGTCCGCGAGGTTGGTCAACTGCAAGGTCGTCGGAATCAGCCAAACCGCGAAACTGTCGCCCGCCACCTCCGCCACGGTCAGCGATACGCCGTCGATCGCGATGCTGCCTTTGGACACGAGATACCGACCCGTGCCTGCGGGAGCCGCCACTCTCAGGTAATGGTCTTTGCCGCGCGGCTCGAACAATTCCACCCGGCCGCAGCCATCGATGTGGCCGCTGACAAAATGACCTCCCACCCGGCCGTCGTAGCGCAGACTGCGCTCCAGGTTTACCGCCATGCCAGGCGCAAGCGCGGCCAAGTTCGTCAACCGCTTGGTCTCCTCCAGCACATCGAATTCGAGGCAACCGTCAGCCTCTCGCGTCAGCGTGAGGCAGCAACCGTTGACCGCCACACTGTCCCCGGGAAGCAGGCCCGGAATAATTTTTCCGGCCGCCACCCGCAGATTCCACGCGGAACCGCCCGCAGCAAATGCGGCCACCCGACCTTTCTCCTCTATGATACCGGTAAACATGATATGCGGCGGCGATTACTACCGGCCGCAGACGAGCTATGACCAGCAAAACATTCGTCCCGCTCACCGGCTCATGCCGCAGGGGGATTGACCCGACCCGCGATTGGCCCACAGTGGCCGGTTTAACTCCATGGCCACGTCCTGCAAAGAATACGATTTCAACCAGATAGAGCCCCATTGGCAGCAGGCTTGGGAACAGTCCCACGCTTTTAAAGCAGCCAACCTCGCCGACCGGCCGAAATATTATCTCTTGGACATGTTTCCCTACCCCTCGGGTGCCGGTCTGCACTTGGGACACTGCGAAAACTACGCAATCACCGACATCATGGCGCGCTACAAACGCGCCCGCGGCTTCAATGTCCTCTTCCCCATCGGCTGGGACGCGTTCGGACTCCCCACGGAAAATTACGCCGTCAAGACGGGCCGCCACCCGGCGGACGTCACCCGGGAGAACATCGACACCTTCCGCCGGCAATTGAAGTCCATCGGCGTCTCCTACGATTTTTCCCGCGAGGTCAACACCACGGATCCCGCGTATTTCCGCTGGACCCAGTGGATCTGGCTCCAGCTTTTCCAACGCGGCCTCGCCTACGTGGAAGAAAAACCCGTCTGGTGGTGCCCGGCCCTCGGCACCGTGCTCGCGAACGAAGAGGTGATCGACGGTCTTTCCGAAGTGGGCAAACACCCCGTCGAGCGCCGGCCGATGCGGCAATGGGTGCTGCGTATCACCGCCTACGCCGACCGGCTCCTTGCCGATCTTGAGAAACTGGACTGGCCTGATTCCACGAAGCGGATGCAAGCCGCTTGGATTGGCCGCAGCGAGGGCAGCGAAGTGGAGTTCGACATCGTCGGGCTCCCGGGCGAACGGCTCAAGATCTTCACCACCCGGGTGGACACGATCTACGGTGCCACCTACATGGTCGTGGCCCCGGAGCACCGGCTGGTATCCGCACTCACCACGCCCGCGCAGCGCGCCGCCGTCGAAGCCTACGTGAAGGCTGCTGCCAGCAAAAGCGATCTCGAGCGCACGGAACTGGCGAAGGACAAGAGCGGTGTTTTCACCGGCACTCACGCCATCAATCCGGCCACCGGCGCTCAGATCCCCATCTGGATTGCCGACTATGTGTTGGCGAGCTACGGCACCGGCGCGATCATGGCGGTGCCGGCGCACGATGAACGCGATTTTGAATTTGCCGGAAAATTCCAACTGCCCATTCCGCAGGTCATCGCCCCCGCCGACGGCACGCCGGTCACCCTTCCCTTCTGCGACAAGGGAGGCGATGTCCGCCTCATCGCCTCGGGTGACTGCACTGGATTGACACCGATTCAGGCCAAGGAGCGGCTGGATGCGCGTTTTGCCGCGGAAAATCGCGGCCGGGCAACGATCCAGTTCAAGCTCCGGGACTGGCTGTTTTCGCGGCAACGCTATTGGGGCGAGCCATTTCCCATCGTGTGGATCAGTGAGTCCGACTATCGCGCAGTTGCCGCCGCGCAGGCCGGCTCCCTCGTGCTTCCCGCGACTCCGGTCACCTGTCTGATCGACGGCGAGATCCGCTGCGCCCTGCCCCTGCCCAACTCCGCCCTGCCCCTGCAGCTCCCCGAGGTAAAGAGCTACCAACCCACCGGCACGGGTGAAAGCCCCCTCGCAGCCATCACCGAATGGCTCGAGATCTGGTATCAACCGGCCACCGGTGCATGCGTGCCAGTCAGTCAAGAATGTCCCGGCGCCGGCTGGATCCGCGGCCGGCGGGAAACCAACACCATGCCCCAGTGGGCCGGCTCCTGCTGGTATTATCTCCGCTACCTCGACCCGCAAAACGCCGACGCCCTCGCCTCGCCGGAGGCGCTGAAATATTGGGGCATGCCCGACCTCTACGTGGGCGGCGCCGAGCATGCCGTATTGCACCTGCTCTACGCGCGTTTCTGGCACAAGGTGCTTTTCGACCTCGGCGTGGTGCCGACGGACGAACCGTTCACCAAGCTCTTTCACCAAGGCATCATCCTGGGCGAGGACGGCGAGAAAATGTCCAAAAGCCGCGGCAATGTGGCCAACCCCGATGAAGTCATCCGCGCCTATGGTGCCGATACCTTGCGGCTCTACCTGATGTTCCTCGGTCCGCTTGAGGCCATGAAGCCGTGGAATCCGAAAGGCATCGAGGGCGTGCATCGCTTCCTCCAAAAAGTGTGGCGCGAGTGCATCGGCGAGGATGGTTCACCCCACCCAAAGATTTCGGGCAAGGTCACGGACGCGCCCGAAGTGGACCGCCTCCTCCATGAAACCATCAAGAAAGTCGGCGAAGACATCGAGACCCTGCACTACAACACCTCGATCTCCCAGATGATGATTTTCGTCAACGCGGTGCAAAAAGCGCCGGCTGTAAGCCGGCAGACCATGTTGGCGTTTCTGCAGGTTCTCGCGCCATTTGCCCCCCATATCGCCAATGAGTTGTGGTCGCGCCTTGGCGGGCAGCCGGATTTGAATACGGCGACTTGGCCGGTTTTCGACCCCGCTAAATTGGTCAGCACTGAGATCAAACTGGTCTTCCAAGTTAACGGCAAACACCGGGGCGACCAGCTCGTGCCAGTGGATATTACGCAAGATGCTGCCCTTAAACTGGCTGGAGCACATGAGCGCGTCGCGCCCCACCTTCAGGGCAAAGCCATCAAGCGCATCATATTTGTGCCTAGAAAAATCCTGAATATTGTAGTGGAATGATCAAAACTAATGAACTTGCATGATTAGGGTTAAAACCCTAGGCAGTTACGTAGTTTCAGACACCCTCTTGCATTCATCTCCAATGAAAACATTCCCATGCCAGCGTTTATGCCTTGGAGGTACAGTCAGCGCGCTGATTCTGGCCTTCTTGGCCGCCAGCCCATTGCAGGCCCAGAGCCGCAAGAAAAACCCTACCAGCAAAGTCTATGTGGCCGAAGTTAGCGGCACGGCTCAGATCGATACCGGCGAGACCATCGATGATCTGACCAGGCGTTCGGTTTACAATGCCCAGGGCACGGTAATTGAAACCAAGGAAGATTCGACCAACGCGATGGTCTGGTCCAACGGCACCGGCATTTATTTCGCTCCCGACACCCGGTTGGAGGTAAAGCGATTCGTTCAGGAACCGTTCATTCCGAACCGCAACGACATGGAGGTCGAACCCTCCATCTCGCGCACGGAAACCTTCATGCCTCGCGGCGCTGTCGGGCTTTGCACCAGCAAACTCGTGGCCGGCAGCACGATGACATACAACACACCGCACGCCTCCGTGCGCCTGAAAGGCCGCAAAGCCGTCATCGAGGTCGCCAACGATGAGACCATTGTTTCCCTCCTTGAAGGCGACATCACCGTGCGAGCCGGTGAACGCGATCGCGGCGGACAGATTCTTGAACAGGGTCAGCAAGCCATCATCAAGCGGGACGGCACCATCACCATTCGGCCTATTCCCGACACCCAGATGAAATCCCTGGATGACATGGTGGCGATGGCGTGTATGGCCCGAAAGTCCGTATATTTTGACGCGAAGGATCAGGAAGATCCCACCGACGGCGACGTGACCGCTTTTGGCGACACGGGTGACACCGTGGATAACATCGAAGTCATCGAGGTTATCCCGCCCAAATTGCCACCGGTGATTACCGTCAGCGCCGCCGCCATTCCCCAGCCAGAGTAGCCCGCGGATGGAAACACGCGCCTCGATACACCGTCTCATCGCCTTGCTCCTCGTCGCGCAGCTCCTGTGCCTGCCGGCACAGGCCTTGGTGAACATAAACGATGGCAAAAATCAGATCTTTGTCGTCGGCAGCGCCGGTATTGTGTGGGACTCCAATATTTTCGCCAGCAACGGCGGCCAGGGGGACTACATCTACTCCGCCAGCATTGGAGCGGAATATTTGCGCCGAGCCGGCCTGATCACTTTTAATGGCAGTGTCTTTCTCGATGCCTCGCAATTCGGCGAATACCGCTCGGAGAATTTTGAAAATCCCCGGTTCACCGCCGAGTTTTCCAAACAGTCCGGCCGCACCACCGGAGCCCTGAACCTCGGCGCAGCCCGCCAAAGCCGCGCCGACACCGCCGCCAATATTCGCAGCGAATCCTGGGTATATGACGCCGGCATTAATCTCAAATACCCCGTGATCGAGCGTTACACCCTGACCGGAGGCCTCAGCTACAACCGTCTCGACTTTGTAAACAATGCCTTGCTGGTGGACCTGCGCACCTACTCGGCAAACCTTGACGTTTTCTACATTTATACCTCCGAGCGGGATCTGGTCGGCGGCTATCGCGTGCGCTGGGGCGAATCCTCGGCCAGCACTACGTTTGTTGACCACGCGTTCACGGCCGGCGTTTCCGGCAAGATCTTGCCCAAAGTCAGCGGCAATGTCCGCGCCGGCTATCAGGTCCGTGTCCCCAGTGGCAGCAACGAAGACTCCTATCACGCTTTCACCGCCTCTATCGGTGCCACTTGGAACGCTACCCGTCGCACCAATGTGCGACTGCAAGGCAGCAAGGACTTCTCCACCACCTCAACCAACATCAATGTGGACGGCACGTCGTTCGATGTGGACGTGCAACATGCCGTAAACTCCAAATTCGCCCTCTACGCCGGTGCCGGCTACGGAGTGAACCGCTTTATGGGTGCACCCGGCCAAGGCCGGCGAGACACCTTCTTCACCTGGAACGCCGGCGCCGGCTACACGCTGAACGAGCACTTCAAGGCCATGTTCACCTACTCCTACTATCGCAATTGGTCCAATGTGGCTTTTTCCGATTTTAGGCGTAACTCCGTCAATCTGTCCCTGTCATCCCGTTTCTGAAAATGCTGCCCCACGCATCAACCTACTCCTTAGTCCGTGTCTGCCGGAGCTTCGTTCGTGCGGCCCTGATGTTCGGCATTATTTTTCCTGCATTGGCCCCCGCACAACCGGCGAACCCGGCCAACGTCATCACCTATCGCATCGCGACCAACGACCGCATCCGCATCGGCGTCTTCCAAGAGCCCGATCTCGATATGATCGGCCGGGTGGATGCCAAGGGCACCATCAACCTTCACCTGCTCGGCTCCGTGCAATTGGTCGGCATGACCATCCCCGAAGCCGAGCGCGCCGTCGAAGCCGCCTATCGGGACGGTCGCTTTCTTCGCGCCCCGCAGGTCACCATCACGGTGGAAGAATACGCCCCGCGTGAGGTGACCATCCAAGGTCAGGTCAAGGACCCTCGCCGCTACCTGCTGCCGATCGAACAGGCCATGAGCGTGCTCGAACTCGTCACCCGCGCGGGTGGCTTTACCGACACCGCTCGTGGCACCGCCGTCACCATCACCCGTATCAACGCTGACGGCACCCGTCAGGTCTTTACGGTTGATGTCGAAAGCATGATCCGCGGCCGCACGCGCGCCCGCACTGATGACAGCGCCTTTATGCTGCTACCCGGCGACATCGTCTTTGTCCCCGAGCGCCTTTTCTAAGAAATTTACCCCGCACACCATGGCTGAAGGCACCGGCAACCATCCCGAACCCGCGGGCAAGATTCACGACCAGGACGACCAGCTCATCGAGCGCCGCACCCTGCGGGATTACTATGTCATCCTGCGCGAACGTCTCTGGATTGCCCTGCCTCTGGCACTGCTCGTCGCTATCGGCGTAGGCTACTATCAGGCCCGCGAGCTTCCGATGTATGCCAGCTCGGCCACCATGCAGTTCGAAAAACCCGAGACCGTGGTTACCACCCAAAGCGTGGTGGATGCCTCGGTGCGTTCGGATATGGATCTCAACACCTACATCCATATCCTTGAAAGCAACCGGCTGCGGGCCAAGGTCGTGGAGTCGCTCACCCCGGATGAAATTCGCATTCTCCAACGACCTTACCTGAAAAACCCCACTCCCGGCGCGGCCCTGCCCCCGGCCTCCGCGTTGCTGGGCTCCGTTAGTGTGATCCCCCGGCGCAACAGCTTCTTGATTGAGATTGTCGCCCGTAATCGCGACCCCGAGGCCGCCGCTCTTATCGCCCAGCGTTACGTGGACCAGTTTGTGCTCTTTCTGATGCAGAACGTCAGTGGACGCAACGAAGTCGCCGTTGATTTTCTCGAACAGCGCGCCGAGCAGTTGCGTCGCGAATCCGAAGAGAAGGCCCAGCGGCTGCAGGCCTACATGCAGAAGCACAATCTCGTCTCGCTCGACAACAGCATGAGCATCATCGACGACCGTCTGCGCAGCGTAAACGCTGCGCTGACCAGTGTGCGCCTTCGCCGGATCGAGATGGAAACTCTCGCCACCCAGACCGAGGAATACCGCGCCACGGGCCGCAATCTGCTTGAGATCTCTTTCATTACCGCCCACGGCGCGGTGCCGACCCTCAAAAATCAACTCGCCTTGCTCCGGCAGGATCAGGCCCGGCTCGCCGAACGATACTTGGAGCGGCACCCAAAGATGATTGATGTCGGCAACGCGATCGCCGTGACCGAGGAGCAATTGGATCGCGCCATCACCCTGGCCATCGCCGATCTTGGCACCAGCCTCAGCGAGGCGCGCGACAACGAGCGCAATCTTCAGGAGGAATACACCAAGCACGAACGCAACGCCCTCAACCTGCGGGAACTGCGCGTGGATTTCGAAAGCCTTAAAAACGAGGCAGATGTCGCCCGTAGCAATTACACCCAGATCCTCGACCGGCTCAACCAGACCAACACCACCAAGTATCTGGAAAAAGTGCCCGTCCGGCCGCTCGACCGCGCCCAAGTGCCCGGCTCGCCCTACGCGCCGAATATGCAGCGCATCCTCCGCACCTGCATCGGCCTTGGCCTGCTTGTCTTTGTGGGCGTGGCCGTTGGGTTGAGCTTCATCGACGACCGCATCAAGAGCTCCTGGGACGTCGAATCCTTCATCGGGGTAAATCTGCTCGGCATCATCCCCGACCTTTCCGCCATGAAGGACAGTGAAAAATACTCCATGATGCTGTCCGATCGGCAGGCACCGGGCGTGGAGGCATTCCTGAGCGTTTACAGCGCGGCGAAGATCCACTCCAAACTCGATTTCCCCAAGTCCATTCTCGTCACGAGCACGATTCCCGGTGAAGGCAAGACGCTCATCTCCTGCAATCTTGCCGGTTCTTTTGCCCGTCACGGCAAGAAAACGCTCCTGATCGATTGTGACTTGCGCCGCCCCATGCTCCACCGGCACTTCGGCCATGAAAACAAAACCGGTCTCATTCAGTGGTTCGAAGGCGGCGCCAGCGTGGAAGGCGATCTCACCACCCACCCCGGTCTCGGTATCATCAAAATCGAGGAAAACCTGTCCCTGCTTTGCTCCGGCGGCCGCTCCAAGAGCCCGACGGAAATTCTCGAAAACCCTGCCTTCGGCCAATTGCTCCAGCGCCTCAAGCGGAATTTCGATCTCGTGGTCGTGGATTCCCCGCCGCTCGGCGCCGTAACGGACAGCCTCCTGATTGCGGAGCGCACCGACGAGGTCATCTACGTCTGTCGGTTCAACCGCGCCTATCGCAAACACATCAAGCTCTACATCCGTTCCCTGCGCAACGCGAAGAACGAGATCCTCGGCATCGTCCTCAACGGTCTTTCGCCCCGCCGCATCGAGTATTACTCGAATTACCGCTACTACCGTAGTTACAAGAAATACTACGGCTCCCAATCCTAGGTCGGTCCGGCTTCTCCCTGCCGGAATATTTCCGGCTTCAATCCTGCGCGCCATCCGCCCAGTCTGACCCCGTGTCCACCTTGTCCGCCTTTCTGCCCGCCGGCTACGACCGCACCCGGCCGCTCGTCCTGATTGCAGGGCAAGGCCTTTACCCCGTGCTCATCGCCCGGGCGGCCCGTGCTGCGGGCATCCCACTGCGGTTGGTTGCCTTCGAGGAGGAGACCCGGCCCGACTTGGTCGCGACCTTTCCTGAACCGGAACGCCGCGTGTTGCTTGTCGGCCAGCTCGGCCGGTTGCTGAAAGCCCTGCGCGAATTTGACGCCGGCTATGCCATCATGGCCGGCCAGATCACGCCCCGCCGCCTGTTCAAGGGCCTGCATCCCGATCTCAAGGCCGCGCAGATCCTGCTCACCCTCAAGCGCCGCAATGCCGAGACGATTTTCGGCGCCATCGCCGCCGAGATCGAGGCCCTCGGCGTCACCCTGCTGGATGCACGCGCCCTCATCGACGATCAGCTCGCCATGCCGGGCTGTATGACCGGCCGCAGCTTTCCCATTGAGGAGGAATACCTTCGCCACGGCATCCACATCGCTCGCGAGTCAGCCCGGCTCGACATCGGTCAAGGCTGCGTCGTGCGCAAGGGCACGGTCCTCGCAGTCGAAGCCTTTGAGGGCACCGACGAGATGTTGCGCCGCGCCGGCGGCTTCAAGACCGACGGCGCTCTTTTCGTCAAAACCGTCAAAGCCGCCCAAGACTATCGCTTCGATGTTCCCTGCTTCGGCCTGCGCACCCTTGAGACCATGCGCGAGGCCGGCATCACCGCGGCCGCCCTGGAGGCCGGCCGCGTGATCCTCATCGATCGTGAAGCCGTTATCGCCCAGGCCCGCACTTGGGGCATCAGTCTGCTCGGCTTTGCCTAAGCCCTGCCCGCCTTGCTTCCAGCCGCATCGCCGCTACCTTGCCCGCATGTCCAAGGACACCGTCACCGTCACCATCAAGGGCGTCATGCCCACCGCCAATGGCTGTGCGGTCTTCCTCGGGCAGGAAGACAAGGTCTTCCACATCTATGTCGATCACTCGGTCGGCAATGCGATCCAGATGTCGCTCGATGGCGTGAAGAAAGCGCGTCCGCTCACCCACGATCTGATCGGCAGCATTCTCCTCGGTCTTGGCGCCCGGCTCGACCACGTCGTCATCAATGACGAGCGCGATCGCACTTTCTATGCCCGCATCATCCTGCACATGGAAAATGAGCTCGGCAGAAAGATCGTCGAGCTGGATGCCCGGCCCAGCGACTCGATCGTTCTCGCCCTACAGCATCAGCGGCCCATCTACGTCGCCCGCGCCGTCTTCGACGCCGTCGAGGACATGACCGAGCTCTTCGAAAACTACCTCAAGCAACAGGCGGGCGATACCGATCCCGATGAATCCGCCTGATTTGGCGGCACCGGCCCGCCTGCCGGCAGCGTTGATTCCGGGCCAGCCGCTGACGGCGCTTGCTCCCATGCAGGATGTCACCGACCTGCCTTTCATGCGATTGATGGCGCACTATGGCGCACCCGATTATTTTTTCACGGAGTTTCTCCGCGTCCACGCCCAGTCGCGTCCCGAGAAGCACATCGTCCGCTCCATCGTGGAAAACCGGACCGGACGCCCGGTTTTCGCCCAGCTCATCGGCGAGGAAATCCCGCACATGCTCCGCACCGTGCAGGAACTGTTGAGACTGCCCGTCGCCGGCATCGACCTCAACATGGGCTGCCCAGCCCCCAAGATTTACAAGAAGAACGTCGGTGGCGGCCTGTTGCGCGATCCAGCTAAAATCGACGAACTGCTCGGCGCCCTTCGCGCGGCCGTGCCCGGCTTGTTCACGGTCAAGATGCGCATCGGTTTCGATTCGACCGACCATTACCTGCGCATCCTTGAACTCATCAACCGGCACCGTGTGGATTTGCTCAGCGTGCACGGCCGCACCGTGAAGGAAGGCTACCGCAGCGATGTGCATTACGACTTCATCGCCACGGCCGTCCGCACCGTGCGCTGTCCCGTGTTGGCCAACGGCAACGTCACCTCCGCCGCCCGCGCCGCCGCCATTCTCCGGGAAACCGGCGCCGCCGGCGTCATGATCGGCCGCCACGCCATCCGCAACCCGTGGATCTTCCGCCAGTGCCGCGAACGCCTGGCCGGCAACGTCGTCTTTGCCCCCACCTTCGCCGATGTGCGCGAATATATCGGTCGCCTCTACCGCGAGACCCAGACAGCCGAAATCCCCGAAGCCGCCCACGTCGCGAAGATGAAAAAATACCTCAACTTCGTCGGTCAAGGCGTGGACGCCGAGGGTCGGTTTCTCTTCGACATGCGCCGCGCCACAACCGAAGCGGAGCTCTTCGCGGTCTGCGACCGCCACCTGCTCACCGCGCCCGCCAAGCCTTTCGCCGATGAACCCTACGCCGGCGTCATCGCCCGCCCCAATTGCGAAACCCCGGTCGAAAGCTGCTCGCTGGACACGGTGACGGCGTGAGAGTTCCGGCTAGTCGATCCCCAGCGCCTTGCGCCCTTCGGCCGAGATCATCTGCGGCGCCCAAACCGGATCCCAGACAATGTGAACCTTGGCCTGCTCGACGGTCGGCAGGGCGGCGATCTTCTGCCGGGCATCCTCCGCGATGACCGGACCCATCCCGCAGCCCGGAGCGGTAAGCGTCATCTTCACCTCCACGCTATGGCCACCGGCCGGGGTTGATTCGATCGCGAGATCATACACCAGGCCGAGGTCCACAATATTTACCGGAATTTCGGGGTCGAAACAGGTTCGCAATGCCGTCCACACGGCGGCCTCGCCGAATTCCGCCGGTTCCACCGCCGCATTTTCTCCCGGGACGTATCCGGCAATTGCAGTGGCATCCTCGCGCGCAATGCGGAAGAGCCCCTGCTCCGTGCGCACCGTGACATTGCCGCCGAGGGTTTGCATGATGCTGACCGTCGTGGCGGCGGGCAGGATCAGGCGGTCGCCGGCCGGGATGACGGTGGCCGGACAATCACGCGTAAGGGTGGTGGCTGGATTGTTCATCGCAGATTTAACTCAAGCGGCATGCGGGCATAAATCCCCTGCGGATCATTATAGGCCTGCAAGGTCCTCAGCTCACTTTCGAGGCGCGCCAACATCTGCCTGAGCAGGCCGCTCCGGGCGCTCACCGGCTGCAGGCCCTCAAGCAGTTCGGCGATCGCCTCACCAAGCTGCTTTTTCCGTGGAAACTCCACCACCCGGTAATGATCGCCCAGCCCGGCCTGCTTGGCCGCCAGGGCAAGCGCATCCTCAAGGCCGCCCAGTTCATCCACCAGACCGAACTCCAACGCCTCGGCGCCCGACCAAACGCGGCCTTGCGCGATCTCTTCAACGAGGCGGCGGTCGAGGTTGCGCGCCTCGGCCACCTTGCCCACGAACTCGTCATAGATCCAATCCACCGAACGCTGGATCATCGCCAGCTCCGCTTCGGTCTTCGGCCGACTGAGGGTCATCGTGTCGGCAAAGCGGCCGGTTTTTACCCCGTCGAAAGTCACGCCAAAATCATTCGCCAGTTTTTTGACGTCAAACATCACGCCAAACACCCCGATCGAACCGGTGATCGTGGTCGGCTCCGCAAAAATCCGCGCACTATAGGCCGAGATCCAGTAGCCGCCGGAAGCCGCGTAGGAGCCCATCGAAACCACCACCGGTTTTTCGGCGGCAGCCAGCCGCATTTCCCGCTGGATCGCCTCCGAGGCGGAGGCGCTGCCACCGGGACTGTTCACCCGCAGGACAATCGCCTTGATGCTGTCGTCTTGCCGGAGTCGGCGGAGCTCGCGCGCGAAACTCACACCGCCCACCTGTCCGGGCTCGCCTTCACCGTCCACGATATCTCCCTCGGCATAGACAACCGCGATCTGACCGCGCCGGCCTTTGCCGCCAGTGGATTTGACCGACTTGCCGCCACCGGTGCCGGCGACTTTTGCATAACTTTGCAGATCTATCTGCCGGAAAGTCTCGCCCGCGGAATCCACACCCGTTTCCTCCTTCAGCAGCTCGATGACTTCATCCCGGTAGGCGATGCGATCCACGAGCCCGGCTTTCTTTGCCACCTCCGCGAGCAGATAACCCTCCGCATCGACGACGGCCTGCAGGGCTTCCGGCTCCATCCCGCGGTCGGCCGCAATGTCGGCCCGGATCTCGCTCCAGAGATCATCCAGCAGTTTTTGCAGCTGCTCGCGGTTTTCCGGGCTCAGATCTTTGCGGGTAAAGGGCTCGACCGCGGATTTGTATTTGCCCACGCGCGTCACCTGCACGCCGATGCCGTATTTTTCCAAGGCCCCAGCCAAGAACATCGGCTCCGCCGCCAAGCCGGGCAACGCCACCTCCCCGTAGGGATCCAAGATCACCTCATCGGCCACGGCCGCGAGGTAGTAATCCCGCGTCATCGCATAGGTCAGGTAGGCTTTCACCGGCTTGCCGGATTCCCTGAAGTCCTCCAACGCCGCCCGCAGTTCCTGCACCGCAGCCAGACCCGAGCCATAGCCGGCCGACTGCAGGGAGCCCAGCAGGAGCACGCCGAGAATTCGATCATCGCTCGCCGCCGCGGCAATCGCCTGCGTCGCGACACGCAATTGCAGCGTCGATTGCTTCCGTCCCATCAGGACATTAAAATCCACCAGCGGCGGCGCATCGGTGACATTGGTTGACAAATCCACCACCAGATAGGATCCGCGCTCGACCACGGGTGCCTTTTCGCCGAGCGCGCTGATGCCGACCAGCAGTAGAAAAAAGAACCCACCAGTCACCATGCAAAACAAGACGAGGGCGGCCAGCGCACCCAGCATCGAGGAAAGGAAATTTTTCATGTGCGCCCAACGTAGGCCATTTTGTCATTTCCACCAGTAAAACCATTTCAGCGGTCGGAATCCCGTCTTGGACGGCGATACAGCCCGGCTAATATCACCCAATCGTCACCCGTCCGGTCCACGAACGGGTTGCGGTCAGCCCGGCGCCTGCTAGATTAATTGCATGAGTGATGACAAGGCCCTGCTGACGACGAACCGCAAAGCACTGACGATCAACCTCGACGGCCCGATCTACGGCACCTTCGCCGAAATTGGCGCCGGTCAGGAAGTGGCCCGGGTCTTCTTTCAGGCCGGCGGCGCCTCAGGCACCATTGCCAAGACGATCTCTGCTTACGACATGGCCTTCAGTGATGCGATCTACGGCAAAGCCCCGCGCTACGTTTCCCGCGAACGGCTCGGCCTGATGCTCGATCACGAATACCAGTTGCTGAACGAACGCTTGGCCTCCACGCGCGGTGCCGAGACAACGTTCTTCGTGTTTGCCGACACCGTCGCCGCCAAAAGCTTCCGCGGCCCCAACGAAGCCCACGGTTGGATGGGCATCCGTTTCCAAGCCTCACCGGGAGCCGAGCCAAGCGAGATCGTCCTGCACGTCCGCATGTGGGACAAGGAGAACGTGCTTCAACAGGAGGCGCTCGGCATCGTCGGCACCAACCTCATCTACGGCGCGTTCTATTACCGCGACGATCCCGCCAAGTTCACCCAATCCCTCCTCGACAATGTCGGCGCAGATCGAATCGAGGTGGACATGCTCCGCTTTAGCGGCGCGGCCTTCCGGCATGTGGATAATCGCCTGATGTCACTGCACCTCGTGCAGTTCGGGCTCACCAACGCCGTGATGTTCGGCACCCAGGGCGAAGTGCTGCAGCCTTCCGAGGTGCTTTACAAAAAAGCGATCCTCGTCGAGCGCGGCAGCTTTCGCCCGGTCACGCACGTCAACGTGGACATGCTCAACTGCGCCACCGCGCAATTCGTCCAAGAACCTCTCGTCAAGGGCAAGGAGGTCGTGGTGCTGATGGAAATCACCATGAACAACCTTCTCGCGGCCGGCGAGATCGACGCGCAGGATTTCCTGTCCCGCGTGGACCTGCTCGCCGACATCGGCTTCACCGTCCTGATCTCAAACTATTCCGAATACTACCGCCTCACCTCTTATTTCCGCCGCTACACAAAGGAGATGATCGGCGTGGCGATGGGCATCAACAACCTCATCGAGATCTTCAACGAGAAGTATTACGAGAATCTGGAAGGCGGCATCCTGGAATCTTTCGGCCGGCTGTTCCGCCATTCGGTCAAGCTCTACATCTACCCGATGCGGCAGGAGGCCTACGACCGCTACCTCACAACCGGGCAAACCACTTCCGTGCCCACCGCCACCGGCAGTCATTCCTTCGCCGCCAGTGTCCTCATCAACGCCAAGAACGTTCAGGTCGTGGATCATCTCCGCAACCTCTACAATCACCTCCTCGAAAACCACTACTTGGAGTGCATTGTCGGCTTTGATCAGGCCATCCTCCACATCTTCTCGCGGGATGTCCTCCGCCGCATCCGTGAAAAGGATCCGGCGTGGGAGCAGATGGTCCCCGCCTCCGTCGTGGCCGCGATCAAAAAGCGCCGGCTCTTTGGCTACACGCCCCCGGCGGCTTGAGCCTGTCCGCTTGTCGCCGCCCGGCCGCCCATGCGCTTTCACAAATATCACGCTCTCGGCAATGACTACGTCGTGCTGGATCCGCGCGATTTTCCCGACTGGCGCGAGCCCTCCCCTGTCCAGATCCGCGCCATCTGCCATCGTAATTTCGGTCTCGGCTCCGACGGCATCCTCTGGGGGCCCCTGCCCTCGACGTCCTGCGCTTTCGGCCTGCGTATTTTCAACCCCGACGGCTCCGAAGCCGAAAAATCCGGCAACGGCCTGCGCATCTTCACCCGCTTCCTCTGGGATGCCGGCCTTGTGAAAAATCCCGCCTTCACCATTGAGACCCCGGGCGGTCCCGTCGAATCCGTCATCCGCGACGAGGGCCGGCTGATTACGATCGCGATGGGCCGCGTCAGTTTCGCGAGCGAGCGCATCCCTGTCACCGGTCCTGCGCGTGAGGTGTTGAATGAAACCATCACTGTTCTCGACCGCACCTTCACCTTTTGCGCCGCCACGATCGGCAATCCCCATTGTGTCATCCCGCTTCCGGCCATAACGGCCGAGCTCGCCCGCCACTACGGACCGGCCTTGGAGAGGCACCCCGATTTCCCCCGCAGAACCAACGTGCAATTCCTCCAAGTCCTGGATCCCGCCAACATCCGGCTGGAAATCTGGGAGCGCGGTGCCGGCTACACGCTGGCCTCGGGCAGCAGTTCCAGCGCCGCCGCCGCCGTGGCGCGCCGGCTCGGCTTGGTGGATCGCGATGTCACTGTCCACATGCCCGGCGGCACGCTCGGCATTCATATCGGCGAGGATTACGCGATCCGCATGACCGGCACCGTGAACCGTGTTGCCACCGGGACGATGCACCCGGAGCTGTTTCTCTCGCCGGCTTGAGCGCACAAAAAAGGCGCCCGGTGCGGGCGCCTTCGTCACTGCGGTGCGGTTGCAGATTTAGTATTTCACCGTGCAACCGTAAGCCTGGGTCGCGGGCGTCTTGACCGGCTGCCCGGCCTTCACGGCGGCCAGCGCCGAGGTCACATAGTTTTCGGCCTTGGCGATATCCGCCGCATTCGCGGAGCGGATGCTGTCGATTGCGCCGTTGTAAACCAGCGTGCCCTCGGGATTGATCACATACATGTGGGGCGTGGTCTTCGCATCGTAAAGCCGGCCAACCTTGCCGTCCTGATCGCGGAAGTAAGCCGTATAAGCGGTGTTTTGCTTCTTGGACCACTCCCTCACCTTTTCCGCACTGAAATCACCCTGCGCTCCGGGTCGGCCCGAATTTATCACCAGCCAGATCACGCCGTCGGCCGTGGCCGCCCGCTGGGTGGCGGGGAGGTTGCCGCTCTTTTCATAATGCTTCACCACGAAGGGGCATTCCTGGTTCATCCACTCGAGCACCACGGTCTTGCCCTTGAAATCCGAGAGCGAATGCGTGTTGCCGTCGATATCGGTGAGGGTGAAGTCCGGAGCAGGCTGGCCGACTTGGGCCGCGAGGGTCAGGGTGGCGGTAGCGCCAAGTGCCAGCGCGGCCGCGATGATTTTCGTCAGGTATTTGAAGGATTTCATGTCGCGGCAGTGATAATCATTTTTTCCGGTCGCGCCAGTGGGATCGGCAATTTCCGTTGCGGGCCCCCCGACGGCAGGCACAAGCTCGGCGAACCGGTGCCATCATGCCTCCTGTTGCCTTTTCCCGACTGCCACTGACCGCCCAGGCCAATCTGGTCCTGCTGGGTCTCATCGTGGCGGCGGTGAGCGCCTTGCTCTGGCCGCACTGGCGCGGCAACCCCGACTTGTCTCACGGCTATTTCATGCCGTTGCTTTTTTTGCTGCTGCTCCACGAAAGCCGGCAACGGGGCACGGCCCGCTGGCTGCCCCCCGGCCTGTGGCGCGGCACCCTGATGACCACGCTGTTGCTCGGCGGTCTGGTCTTCCTCGTCGGCGCCGGCCTTTATGCAACCTCGGTCGGCTGGGGCCATGCAATCGTGGCTTTCACCTTGACGACGGCGCTTGTCCTCCTGCTCGGCGCCGGTCTCGTGAGCTTGGCCGCCGCCGAGGTGCGTGCCGTGCCTTGCAACTGGATCGCCTTCGTCGCCATCGGTCTGTGGCTCCTGTGCGCACCAATCCCGCCCGGCACCTACTCCCGCATCTCGCTCTCCCTCCAGTTGTGGATCTCCGAATATGTGCTGGCATCGCTGCATCTGCTCGGCATCGCCGCAAGCCGCACCGGCAACATCATCGAGTTGGCCAATGTCTCGGTCGGCGTGGAGGAAGCGTGCAGCGGGGTGCGCAGCCTAATCTCCTGCATCTTCGCCGGCCTCTTCTTTTCCGCCAGCATGGTCCGCCGCCCCTGGGCCCGTGGGCTTATCATCCTGCTCGCGCCGCCGCTTGCCCTCGGCATGAATTTTCTGCGTTCCCTCCTGCTCACCCTGCTGGCCAACCGCAACGTGGACATCTCCGGCGCCTGGCACGATGCCACCGGCTTCGCGGTGCTCGGAATCACCGCGGTGATCCTTGGCGGCATCGCCCTGCTGCTGGAAAACCCCGCGCTCCGGCCCGTGGCCGTCCCCGCGGAAAAATCCGATCCAACCCCCAGCCTTCCCCTTCAACTCGGCCTGTCGGGCACGCTATTGGCCGCCTTGGGTCTCGCCACTTTTTTTTATATCAACACCCGGCCGGTCTTAGACACGGATACGCCCGTGCCCGATCTCCTCGCCATCCTTCCTGCCCGGGCCGAAGGCTGGAGCGTCAAGACCAGCAACGATCTTTTCCAATTCCGCGACACCCTGCAAACCGACCATCTCGCCCAGCGCACTTACCTGAAGCAGACGGCAAACGGCTTTACGCAAGTAACCGTTTACCTCGCCTACTGGCGGCCGGGGCAAACCGCCGTAAGCCAAGTGGCCTCCCATACACCCGATGCCTGCTGGCCCGGCGCCGGCTGGGAACTCACGACCATTGACGAGCCACGCGTGTTGCTGACGGTGGACGAACGCCGGGTCGCACCGGCCGAGATGCGCTTTTTCCGCAGCGGCGACTTCCCGCAATACGTCTGGTTCTGGCATCTCTTTGACGGCCGCCCCATCGCCTACTCCGACCCTTACTCGTGGAGCGAACTGCTGCGCATCGCCTGGCGCTACGGCTTCCGGCATGACGGCGACCAACTGTTCGTGCGCATCTCCAGCAACCGCCCTTGGGAAGAACTCGCCACCGATCCGCTTATGTCCGGGATCTTTTCCCGGCTGCAACCCCTTGGTCTCTGATGCCGCTGCGAATCACCCGGCTTGAGCGCCGCATCCTTGCCGTCATCGCGATGCTCATCGTGCTGGGCCTGATTGGGTTCGCCGTGCTGTGAGCGCATCCTTTCCTTGTTGCCATGTCCCGGCCAAGTTCGAGCATCCCATCCGCCCTGCCACGCGTATGATGTGCAAATGTCCGCCACCGCGCCCTGCCTGTCCGTTGCCTGCGCCCCGCCGCCGGCCGGCTTTGCCCGCATGAGCGAGACCGATTCCAGCTCCCACGGGCATCGCCGCGACGAGGATGCCCGCCTGATGCGCCGCATCGCCCAAGGCGATCGCGCTGCCTTCGCCACGCTCTACGACCGCTTTTCCCGGCCGCTCTACGCCACCGCCCTCCGCATCCTCAACGATGCCCGCGAATCCGAGGACCTGCTGCAGGAGGTCTTCCTCGCCCTGTGGGAAAAGGCCGGCGACTTCGAATCCGCCCGCGGCACCGCCTTCACGTGGGCCGTCACCTTCACCCGCAACCGGGCGATCGACCGCATCCGCATGCGCCGGCGCCGCTCCGAGCTGCTCAGCCAATCCGCACCGGAGGACATCGGGTATGTCACCGATTCGGGGCCGGATTCCGCCGATCAAGCCGCCACCGCGGAACAATCCGCCGCCGTCCGCACCGCCGTGGCCGCCCTGCCGCCGGAGCAAAAAATTGCGCTGGAGATGGCGTTCTTCTCCGGACTCACCCAGCAGGAAATCGCCGACCGCCTGCAGGAGCCTTTGGGCACCATCAAGGCCCGCATCCGGCGCGGCCTGCTCAAACTCCGCGATCTGCTCGCGGCCCGCCCATGAACCCGCTGACCGAGCAACAGGAGGAACTCGCGGCGCTCTACTCGCTGCGGCTGCTTGACGGCACCGAGCTTGAGCAATTCGAAGCCGAACTCGCCCGCCGCGCCGAACTCCGCGACTTGGTGAACGACCTCACCGCCACTTCCGCCCTCCTCGCCTGCACGGCATCCGGCCCCGCGCCTTCCGCCGCCCTCAAATCCCGCATCATGGCGCACATCCCGGCGCAAGGCTCGCGCCGGCCCGCCGCCTTTCGCCCCGCTTTCTGGCTGCCGCTCGCCGCGGCCGCCGGTTTCGCTCTGGCCGCGGTCTGGTTCGCCCAGCTTTATTTTTTCACGCGGGCCGAAAATTCCCTCCTGCTCGACCAGCAGGCCATTGCCGACACCACCCTGCAAAGTCTGCGCAGCCAGCTTGAGGCCGAACGGTTTTTGACCATGGCCGAGCGCACGGAATCCGCCGCCCGGTTCGCCGCCCTCGCGCGGCAGATGGAAGACCAAAGCGACCTCGACCAACTGAAGATCGCCACCCTCGTTTCCATGTTGGACGACTCGCCCCAAGCCGTGGCCGTCGCCGTTTGGAATCCGGCGCTGCAGGAAGGCATGCTCACCGTTGAAAAGCTGCCCGCCCTCGCCGCCGACCGGGATTACCAGCTCTGGGTCATCGACCCCCAATACCCCATCCCGGTGGACGGAGGCGTCTTCACCGTTGATGCCGGCACCGGCGAAGCCCGCTACCGTTTCAAGGCCAATAAACCGGTCGCCACCGTCGCGAAATTTGCGGTCAGTCTTGAACGCAAGGGCGGTGTGCCCAAGGCCGAGGGTCCGATGGTGCTTATCGGTCCCTGACAGGGGTTTGCACCATCCGAAATCTGTTCTCGACCCGGGAATCCCGCCCGCCGAAGCTCGGGCCATATGATCATCAAACCCAAGGTTCGTGGCTTTGTATGCGTCACTGCGCACCCCGAAGGCTGCGCGGCCCACGTGCAGGAATGGATCGATTACGTTAAATCCAAAGGCCCGGTCGCCGGCGGACCCAAGAAGGTCCTCGTGATCGGCGCTTCCACCGGTTACGGCCTCGCCTCCCGCATCACCGCCGCCTTCGGTTCCGGCGCCGCCACAATGGGGATCTTTTTCGAGCGCCCTTCCGAGGAAGGCCGCCCCGCCACCCCGGGCTGGTATAACAGCATCGCCTTCACCCGCGCGGCCCGCGCCGCCGGCCTCTATGCCCGCAATTTCATGGGCGATGCCTTCACGCACGACATGAAGTCCCAAGTGGTCGCCGCGATCAAGGCCGACCTCGGCCAGGTGGACCTCGTCGTTTACTCGCTTGCCTCTCCCCGGCGCACCCACCCGTCCACCGGCGTCGTGCACAAATCCTGCCTCAAGCCCGTCGGCACCTCCTACACCAACAAGACCGTGGACACGGACAAGGGCATCGTCAGCGAGGTCACCATCGAGCCCGCCAACGAGGCCGAGATCGCCGACACCGTCGCCGTCATGGGCGGCGAAGATTGGGAAATGTGGATGAAGGCCCTGCGCGATGGCGGTGTCCTCGCCCCCGGCGCCCAGTCCGTCGCCTACTCCTACATCGGACCCGAGGTCACCTGGGCCATTTACAAGAACGGCACCATCGGCCTCGCCAAGAACGACCTCGAGCGCGCCGCCAAAGCCATCGACGCCCAGCTCAAACCCTCCGGCGGCCGCGCCTTTATCTCCGTCAACAAGGCGCTGGTCACCCAGGCCAGTTCCGCCATCCCCGTCGTGCCGCTCTACATTTCCATGCTCTACAAGATCATGAAAGCGGCCGGCACGCACGAGGGCTGCATCGAGCAGATGCACCGGCTCTTCGCCACGCAGATGTATAACGGCGCGACGGCCAAGTTTGACGCAGCGGGCCGCGTCCGCGTCGATGACTGGGAAATGCGCCCCGAGGTCCAGGCCGAGGTCGTCAAGATCTGGCCCGCCGTGACCACCGAAAACCTCGCCGAGTTCACCGATATCGCCGGCTACCGCGAAGAGTTCCTCAAGCTCTTCGGCTTCGGCCTCAAAGGCGTCAACTACGACGCCGAGACCGAACCCCATATCCCCATGCTCTGACGGGCACGGGCAAATACCAAACGCCAAAGCACCAAATTCCAAAGGACCCGGCGCTCGTTGATTTTCTCCCTTTGGAATTTCTTTGGCGTTTGGCGCTTTGGCGTTTGGATTTTTAACAAATGCGTGCCGTCATCCAGCGCGTCACTTCCGCCAGCGTCACCGTTGACGGTGCGGTCATCGGCGCCATCGGACCCGGCCTGCTGATCCTGCTGGGCGTCGCCAACGGCGACACGATCGAAGATGGCGCCTGGCTCGCCCAAAAGATCGCCGCCCTGCGCATCTTTGAGGATGCCGCCGGCAAAATGAACCTTTCCGTGCTCGAATCCGGCGGGCAGCTCCTCGTCGTCAGTCAGTTCACGCTCATCGCCAGCACCCGCAAAGGCACCCGCCCGTCTTTCAACGACGCCGCCCGCCCCGAGGCCGCCGTGCCGCTCTATGAGGATTTTGTCCGCGAGCTGGAGCGCATCTCGGGCCACCCGGTCGCCACCGGCCGCTTCGGAGCCGCCATGACCGTCAGCCTCGTCAACGACGGACCCGTGACACTTGTGCTGGACTCCCGGCTGCGCGAGTAGACTCGCCCAACGGGAGGATCGTCACAAATGCGTGACACCGGTGGGAAACAGACGATTTCCGCCTTGCCCGGTTGTGTCGCGGACAACCACACTGCGGCCCGATGTCGAAAAACTTCGCGCGCGCCATCTTCGCCGTCACGGCCTGCTTTTTCGCGGCGTTTTTCCTCTGGCCCATCATCCAGATCCTGAAGGGCGGTTTCATCGACGCGGACGGCAAGTTCACCCTCGCCTATCTGGGCGTGCTGCTGGTTGACCCCGTGTATCTGGGCGGGCTCAAGAACTCGTTCTTCCTCGCCTGTGCCACCACCACCCTGGCCCTCTGCATCGCCCTGCCGCTGGCCTTCATCTCCGACCGTTTCCTGTTTCCCGGCAAGGCCTTCCTCGGCTCGCTGATTCTCATCCCGATGATTTTGCCGCCCTTCGTGGGCGCCATCGGCATCAAGCAGATTTTTGGGCAATACGGCGCCCTCAACAGCTTCATCATCGAGCTCGGCCTGCGCCCCGAGGGTTGGACCTTCGATTGGTTCGCTGCCAACCAGTTTTGGGGCGTGGCCGTCATCCAGGCGCTTTCACTTTACCCGATCATCTACCTCAACGCCGTCGCCGCCCTCGCCAACATCGATCCCGCGATGGAAGAGGCGGCGCAAAACCTCGGCTGCACCGGCTTCCGCCGCTTCCGTAAGATCACCCTGCCGCTGATCAATTCCGGCCTCTTTGCCGGCGGCACCATCGTGTTCATCTGGTCGTTCACCGAGCTCGGCACGCCGCTGGTCTTCGACTACGCCCAGGTCACCTCGGTCCAGATTTTCTACGGCCTGAAGGACATCGGCGGCAACCCCTTCCCTTATGCGCTGGTTGCCGTGATGCTAGCCAGCTCGGTCGCGCTCTACGCCATCGGCAAGGGCATCTTCGGCCGCAGCCACTACGCGATGATGGCCAAGGCCACCAGTTCGGGCGGCGCGCGCGAGCTGCCCCTTTTCCGTCGGCTGCTTTGCACGCTGGTCTTCGCCGGCGTCATCACCATCGCCATCCTGCCCCACGCCGGCGTGATCCTCGTCGCCTTCTCCAACGACTGGTATGGCACCGTGCTGCCGCAAAACTACACCCTCGACAACTTCGAGATCGCCCTCGGCCACGACCTCACGGTCCCCGCCATCGCCAACAGCCTGAAGTTCGCCAGCATCTCCACGCTCATCGACCTCGTGCTCGGCATTGCGATCGCCTACGTGGTCGTCCGCTCGAAACTCCGCGGCCGGCAGATCCTCGACTTCCTCGCCATGATGCCGCTCGCCGTGCCGGGGCTCGTCCTCGCCTTCGGCTATCTCGCCATGGCGCAGGAAGGAAAGTTCTTCGATTTTCTGAACCCGGTCAACGACCCCACCATCCTGCTCATCATCGCCTACTCCGTCCGCCGACTGCCCTATGTCGTGCGCGCCGCCGCCGCCGGTTTTCAGCAAACCAGCGAAACGCTGGAAGAAGCCGCCCAGAACCTCGGCTGCCCGCCGCTCAAGTCCATGTTCAAGGTCACCCTGCCGCTCATCGCCGCCAACCTCATCGCGGGCGGCCTGCTGGCCTTCGCCTTCGCCATGCTGGAGGTGAGCGATTCCCTCATCCTCGCCCAAAAGCAAATTTTCTATCCCATCACCAAAGCCATCATGGAACTGTTCCAGCTACTGGGTGACGGCAAATACATCGCGAGCGCCCTCGGCGTCTGGGCGATGGTTTTCCTCGGCGTGACCATCGTCGGCATGAGCCTGCTCTTGGGCAAAAAACTGGGCGCTATTTTTCGCGTCTGAGATCCCCCGCTTTCGTCCGGGACATTGACTTCCCGTGCTCTACCTTCTTCTCACCTCGCTGGTCTGGGCTTTTTCCTTCGGGCTGATCAAGGGCCAGTTGACGGGGCTGGATGCCACGGCGGTCGCCGTGCTCCGCCTGCTCTGCGCGTTGCTCGTTTTTCTGCCATTCTTCCGCTTTCGCGGACTGCCACGCCGCACCGCGGTGCGGCTCGCGTTCATCGGCGCGGTCCAGTTCGGCCTGATGTATGTGCTCTACCTCCGCGCTTTCGCCCTGCTCCAAGCCTACGAGGTCGCGCTCTTCACCATCTTCACCCCGGTCTATGTCGCCCTGCTGGACGCCGCGCTGGCGCGGCGTTGGCAACCCCGCCACCTGCTCGCCGCCGGACTCGCGCTGCTCGGGGCCGGCGTGTTGCTGTGGCGCTCTACTTTGAGCCCCGGGCTCGCCGCCGGTTTCATCCTGGTGCAGTTCTCCAACCTTTGCTTCGCCGCCGGCCAGTTGGCTTGGAAGCGCACGCAGGCCCGGCTCGGCGACATCCCTCAGCGCGAGGTCTTTGCCCTGCTTTTTGCCGGCGCGCTCGTCACCACCACCGCCGTCTCCGCCTTTACGACCGACTGGGGTACCCTCCGTCTGACTTGGCCGCAGGCCGGGGTCATCGCCTACCTGGGCGTCATCGCATCGGGAGTTTGCTTCTTCTGGTGGAACCTCGGCGCCACGCGGGTCAACACCGGCACCCTTGCGGTTTTTAACAATGCCAAGATCCCTCTGGCGGTCGCCGTCTCCCTGCTGTTTTTCGGTGAATCCGCGGATCCGCTCCGCCTGCTGGCCAGCCTCGCCCTGATGTTGGCCGCCATCGCCGTGGCCGAAGGTTGGCTCCGGCGCAGGTGATTCAGGTGCCCGTGCCGTCGGGGCCCGGCTTCAGCTTCTCGCGAAAATCGCCCGCGCCGTCCCAGTTTCCGCGGTTCACGGTCTGAGCAATGGCCGCCTGCCGCATCAGGTTCTGCGCGGGGCCATCCACGGCATTTCGCCGCAGGATGCCGTCGGCAATCGCCAGGGCTTCCGCCGGCCGGCCGACGTTCAGGAGCGCCTCGCCCAACGCGATGAGATTCGCTTCATCCGCGGGGGCCAGCTCGCGCACCGCGGTGCGGGCAAAGACCACGGTCTCCGGCCAGTCCAGTTTGGCCGCCGCCCCGGCCAGGAGTTTGAGCGCCGTCACACTGGTGGGATCGGACGCTAGCAGCTTGTCCGCCTGCGCTCGCAAAGCTTCGGGTCCGGTAGATTTTCCGCCCAGGAAAAAGGGGGCGCGCGACAGGACACCACCGACCTTTGCGACCAGCGGGTTTTTGGCGCGATGGCGGACGAGCTGCGCCGCACGCAACAGGCCGCGCACCGGCAGACAGCCCGGCGCTTCGGCCAGCAGCGGTTCGCACACCGCAATCACGTAGTCGGCGTTGCCCTGCTCGAGCGCCTTGCGTGCATTCTCCACCAGTTTCTGCTGGCGGAGATCAAGCGCGGCGAGCGGCACATCGGGCATGGCTCGACCCTCAGGTGGTCACTTCCAGATCCTGCCGCGCCGCCGCCTCCAACCGCCGCAGACCGGCCTGCACGGTGGCTTCGTCCGGACCTTCGATCAGCAGGCGCAGCTTGGGCTCGGTGCCGGAGTAGCGCACCAATACCCGGCCCCGGGTGCCAAGTTCTCTTTCCAACGCCGCCATCACCTCCTGCAGGTTCCGGCAATCGGCGAGGTCGGTTTTTTGCCGCACCGTGAGTGCGGCGCTCAGTTGCGGAAATTTCACCAACGTGCGGCGCAGCTCGGAGAGCGGCCGGCCGGTCTCCAGCATCACCTGGATAACCTTCAGGGCCGCCGCCAGACCGTCACCGGAAGGCGACAGTTCGGCCTGGATGATGTGACCCGACGATTCGCCGCCCAGCGTGGCTCCCGTGGCGCGCATGCTCTCACCCACATAGCGATCGCCCACGAAGGTGCGCACCACGTGTCCGCCGGCCGCCCGGACCGCGGCATCCACCCCGAGATTGCTCTGCACCGTGACCACGAGGGTGTTTTGCGCGAGCGTCCCGCGGTTGAGCGCATGGACGGCCAGCAAGGTGAGAATCTCGTCGCCATCGAGCACCACACCCAGCTCGTCGCAAAGGATACAGCGATCACCGTCCCCGTCGTGCGCGATGCCCAGCCGGGCCCCGCCGGCCGATACCAATGCGGCCATGCGCCCGGGGTGTTCGCTGCCCACGCCGGCGTTGATGTTGTCGCCGGTAGGCGCATCGCCGATACCCCAGATTTCCGCCCCGAGGGAGTGCAACACCCGCCGGCTGGTCACGCAGGTGGCGCCATTGGCCGTATCGAGCACGATGCGCCAGCCCGCCAGCGCGCCTGCCGGCAACAGCGACCGGAGCGACTCCACGTAAAACTCCTCCGCATCCTCGGCCGCCAGCGGGCCCACCGGCTTGGGCGGCAGCACGGGCAGCAGTTGCTCGACCGCCAGTTCCTCCTCGTCGGTGAGCTTCACGCCGCCGAAGGCGAAGAACTTGATACCATTGTCCGCGGCGGGATTGTGCGAGGCGGTGATGACCGCCCCGAGAATCGCACCGCTGGCCCGCACCCGCAGGGCGACAGCCGGCGTCGGCACAACACCGAGCGCAACCGGCTCCAGCCCCGCCGCCACCAACCCCGCGGCCACGGCCGCCGCCAGCGGTTCGCCGGACGCCCGCGTATCGCGGCCAATCAGCACCCGGCCCCCGGCGGGATGCTGCCGGCGCGCCCACAAACCCGCCGCCCCCCCGAGGCGCGCGGCAAAATCAACATTGATCACCGGCCCGCCGTAGGGGCCGCGCACGCCGTCGGTGCCGAAGTAGTCGCGCTTCATGTCCGGTAAAACTCCTTCGTCGCGGCGATCTTCGCCTTCACGGCCCCGCCCAGCAACAATTCCCGCGCCACCGGCAGTCCGTCCGTGACTGCCGGGACGCGGCCGCAAATCCACAGGGCCACGGCCGTGTTGAGCACAATGGTGTCCACCAATCCACGGGGGCCGCGGCCGGCGAGGATCGCCTCGGTGAGCGCCAGGTTTTCGGTCACGTCACCGCCCCGCAGGTCGGCAAAGGCTGCGGACTCCAATCCGAATTCCTCCGCCCCCCACTCGCCCGCGACGGCCCGCAGCCGGCCGGCGCCCTGCACGAGGTTGCGCGTGGCCGTGGTGAGTTCGTCAATGCCCTGCCCCGGAGCAATCACCCCGTGCACCACCAGCCCGGCACCCGTGCCCAGCTCCTCCATTGCACCGGCCAGCCGCGGCACCCAGGCCGGGGCAAAAACACCCAGCACCGTGTGCGCCGGACGCGCGGGATTGATGAGCGGGCCGAGGATATTGAAAACCGTGCGCTGGCCCAGGGCGGCGAGCGCTTTTCGCACCGGTGCGATATGTTTGAACGCCGGATGATAGTTCGGCGCCAGCAGGTAGGCGAATCCCAGTTGCGCCATGGCCTCGCGCAGTTTTTCCGGCGGCGCCGCCAGATCCACCCCCAGCCCGGCGAGCAGGTCGGCGCTCCCGCATTTTGAGGTGATGCCGCGGTTGCCATGCTTGATGACCTTCACCCCGGCGCTCGCCAGGGTGAGCACGACCACGCTGGAGATATTAAAGCCGCCGGCATGGTCGCCCCCGGTGCCCACGATGTCCACGGCCTCGGCGGCCCAAGCGCCCAAACCCGGATCCACCGCCCGGCCGCGAAAAGCCTGCGCAAAGGCGGCCACCTCGCCGGCCGTCTCGCCCTTGGCGGACAGCGCGGACAGAAACGTCGCCTTCTCCGCCTCAGGGACATCCGGCGCGGCCAGCGCGCCGGCCGCGAACTCCACCTGATCTGCTGCAAGATCCCGCGCCGCCTTCAGTTGCGCGGTGAGTTCATTCAGGCTTGGGCTTGGCATGTGGGAGAGACAGTGAGACGCCCTGACATTTGTCGGCAAATAAAATTGCCCCGTTCCCGCAAAACCCTGACCTGAACCTGTGCGTATCATCGCTTTCATCCTGCTGGGCAGCCTCACGTGTTCCCTCCTGCCGGCCAATCCGGCCGCGGCCGAAGCCCCGGCGGCGGAACTGAGCGTGCGCGATGCCATCATCCTCGGCGTCGTGGAGGGCGTGACCGAATTCCTGCCCATCTCCTCCACCGGGCATCTGATCATCACCACCCGCCTCTTGGGCTTGGAATCAACCGCCCCGCTGACCAACGCCGCCGGCGAACCGCTCTGGCACAAACCGCCCACACCCGCCAATCCGGCCGGCGAACCACTGACCCTCAAACTCGCCGCCGACACCTACATCGTGGTCATCCAGATCGGCGCCATCCTCGCCGTGCTGCTGCTGTATTATGGCCAAGTTCATCATATGCTGCTCGGCCTCCTGGGCCGCGACAGCGCGGGTCTGCGGCTCTTTCGCAACCTGCTTTGCGCCTTCACGCCGGTCGCCGTGGTGGGACTCCTGGCCAGCGGTTGGATCGAGCGGAACCTGTTTTCCATCGGCACCGTGATCCTCGCGCTGATCTTTGGCTCGTTCCTCATGCTCTACGCCGAATACCGCCGGAAGCGGCGCTCCGGCATCGGCCGTGAAATACGGGACCCTTCCGATCTGTATGCCACCCAGGCTCTTGCCATCGGCTTTATCCAATGTCTGGCCCTCTGGCCCGGCATGAGCCGGTCTATGGTGACGATTGTCGGCGGCTATTTTGCCGGGCTCAGCCCGGCCCGGGCCGCCGAGTTCAGCTTTTTGGTCGGTTTGCCTGTCCTCGCCGGTGCCGCCGTCGTGAAGGGTTGGCGCTCCGGTCCGGCCATGATCGAGGTCTTCGGCTGGGGCAATGTCCTGCTCGGCATCTTCGTCGCCGCCGTCTCCGCCGCCATCGCGGTCAAGTTCCTTGTTACCTTTCTCTCCCGACAGGGACTAGCGGCTTTTGCCGTTTACCGGCTCGTGCTCGCGGCCCTGTTGGCCGGGGTTTTTTACCTGTAAAACCTCCGGACGGTTAAGCGCTTGACGCACCAATTTCCGGGCCTTTACTCCCAACCCTTTCACATCCTTCCTCGGCGTTTTTAAACCGCGCCACCCACTTACAAAATCCACTCCCATGGCTAATCCGAAACGCAAGCAGTCCAAACGCCGCAGCGCCAACCGCCGCGCCGCCAACGCTTTCAAGGCTCCCGAGTTCGCTACCGATCCCACCGACGGCAGCCTGTTCCGCCCCCACCGCGTGAACCCGAAGAACGGCATGTATCGCGGCCGTCAGGTTATCAACGTCGAGGTCTGAGCCTCGCGTCTGTCATTACGCAGCCATCCCCGCGATGGTTAACACCCCAGGCGCATCCGGGCGGATCGCGGTAGATGCGATGGGCGGCGACCTTGGTCCCGCCGAAGTCGTTGAAGCCGTCCGCTTGGCCTTGGCGCGCGATGCTGCCCTGGCCCCGGTCACCCTCGTCGGCGATCAGGCCGTTCTGCAGCCGCTGCTCCTGAAGGCCGGCTTTGTCGGCAACCCGCACGTCTCGGTCCACCACGCCTCCGAAGTCATCACGATGGAGGACAAGCCGCTGGCCGGCCTGAAGAAAAAGAAAGATTCGTCCATGATCCGGGCCATCGAGCTCGTGAAGGACGGTCAGGCCAGCGTCGTCGTCAGTTGCGGCAACACCGGCGCACTCATGGCCGGCGGCACCATCCGGTTGCGCACCATGGAGGGCATAGCCCGCCCGGCCTTAGCGGCCATCGTGCCGCGCGAAGGCGGCCACTTCGTTCTCATCGACGCCGGGGCCAACCCCGAGGCCAAGCCCGAGCACCTGCTGCACAACGCCCTGCTCGGCAGCCACTACGCCCGGGTCATGCTTGGTATTGCGGCCCCCCGCATCGGGCTGATGACCATCGGCACCGAGGAGGGCAAGGGTAACGCCCTCATCACCGAGACCCACGACCTGCTCAAGCGCGCCAACGGCATCATCAATTACGCCGGACCCATCGAGGGCTTCCAGGTCTTCGCCGAACACGTGGACGTGGTGGTCTGCGACGGTTTTGTCGGCAACATCATGCTCAAGAGCTGGGAATCCCTCGTCAGCTTCTTCACCAGCATGCTCAAGCAGGAACTCCGGGCCAATCCCATGCGCATGGCCGGTGCGGTGCTCTCCGCCGGCGCCTTCAAGGCCCTCAAGGAACGCGTGAACCCCGAGCGTTATGGCGGCGCCCCGCTCCTCGGTCTGCGCGGCAACATCCTCAAGGCCCACGGTTCCAGCAACCGCCACGCCATCGCCAGCGCCATCCGCGCCGCCAACGAAATCATCCGCGCCGACCTCAACCACCGCATTGAGGCCGACATCACCCGTATCAACGAGCTGCTCGTCCAGCCCGTCGTCGGCTGAGCCCTTTTCCCATTCATGGCATCCAAATCCACCGTCATTCTGGGCACCGGCCACTACGCCCCCGCCCGTATCCTGACCAACGATGAGCTGGCCAAGACCGTAGAGACCTCCGACGAGTGGATCCGCACCCGCAGCGGCATCCGGGAACGCCGCATCGCCGCCCCCGACGAGAGCACCTCGGACATGGCCGTTGCCGCCGCCAAGGCCGCCCTAGCCGACGCCGGTCTTACCGCCGCCGACATCGACCTGCTGATTGTCGCCACGGTGACTCCCGATCTCCCCCTGCCCGCCGCCGCCTGTATCATCCAGCACAAGCTCGGCATCCCCACCCACGCGGCCTGCTTTGACCTCAACGCCGCCTGCTCCGGCTTCATTTACTCCCTCGACACCGCCAGCGCGATGATCGGTTCCGGCCGCTACCGCCATGCGCTGGTCATCGGGGCCGACAAACTCTCCGCCATCGTGGACTGGAAAGAGCGCACTACGTGCGTGCTGTTTGGCGACGGGGCCGGCGCGGTCGTCCTCGCCGCTTCGGATGATCCCAACCGCGGTATCATCGGGGCCCGGCTCGGCGCTTATGGCGACAGCGTGGACCTGCTCAAAATCCCCAAGGGCGGCAGCGACAACCCCGCAACGCCCGATTCCATCGCGGCCGGCGACCACTTCATGAAGATGAAGGGCAAGGAGGTCTTCAAACTCGCCGTGCGCGCCATGGACGAGACCGCGCGGGATATTTTGGAACAACATCACCTGCGCGCTGATCAGATTTCCCTTGTGATTCCGCATCAGGCCAACCTCCGCATCATCGAAGCCGTGTCCGCATATCTGGAGCTGCCCATGGACCGCTTTGTCGTGAACGTGGACCGCTTCGGCAACACCTCCGCCGCCTCGGTGCCCATCGCGCTGGATGAAGCCCGCAAGGCCGGTCGCATCAAATCCGGCGACCTCCTGCTCCTCGTCGCGTTTGGGGCGGGCTTGACCTACGGTTCTGCGCTGATTCGCTGGTAAAACTTTTGCCCATGTCCCTTCCGTTCTCCCGGCGCCTTCTCTGCACTCTCGCCCTCACCGTCCTCTGGTGCCTCGCCCCCTCCCGGCTCGCCGCGGAGCTGGTCTGGAGCCCTGACACCGGCTGGCGGGTTGAAGGCGGCGCACTCGCCGGCGTCGTGGGGGTAGAAGGCCGCACCGCCCTTGACCTGATGAATCGGGCCCGGGACCGCGAAAACCGCGGCGATCTCACCGGTGCCATCAAGCTCTACAATCAGGTCGCCAAGCGTTACAACAACTCCATCTACGCGCCCGAAGCCCTTTACCGGGCCGGCCAGCTCCACCTACGCCGGCAACAACTGGTTAAAGCCTTCAATTCCTTCCAGCAGGTGCTGAGCCGCTACCCGAACACCAATCGCTTCAACGAGATCATCGGCGAACAATACCGCATCGCCAGCTCAATGCTCGACGGCGCCCGCAACCGCTCTTGGGGCTGGCTGCCCTCCTTCACCCAGCGCAATCGCGCCATTGAGTTTTTCGAGATCATCCTCTTCAACGCCCCGTTCAGCGATTACGCCCCGCTCGCCCTCATGAATATCGCGCGCGGCCACCAGCGGATGGGTCAACAGGAAGAGGCCATCTATGCGCTCGACCGCATGATCAACACCTATCCGCAGAGCCTGCTCGCCCCGGACGCCTACCTGAAGCTCGCCGAGACCCATGCCTCCCTTGTCCAAGGTCCCTATTACGACCAGGCCTCGACCAAAGAAGCCATCACCTACTTTCAGGACTTCATGATCCTTTTCCCGAGCGACCCGGGTATCGGCGACTCCGAGAAAGGCCTGCAGGCGATGCGCACCATGCTCGCCGAGAGCAAGATCAAGATGGCCGATTTCTACTTCTACAAGCGCGACAACTACACCGCCGCCCGCGTTTTCTACAACGAAGCCATCACCGTTGAGCCAAATTCGTCCGCCGCCCAGCTTGCCCGCGAACGCCTTGCCGCGGTCGAGCGCAAAGCCGCCGCCATCCAGCCCGCCCCGGTCGGCGAACCCGGCGACGCCGCCCCGGCGGCACCCGCGAAGAAAAAGCGCTTTTTCTTCTTCTAACCCGGATGCCACGCCGCATCGTGGGCTGATTCCTGTTTTGGCCCCATGATCGCGCGTTTGTCGTTTTCCTTCTTCGCCCTCGCCCTGCTGTTCCTTGGCGCGGGTTGCAGCCACTACCGCCTCGGCACCGGTGCGGAACCCACCTTCCGCACGCTGCATGTGGCCCCCGTCGTGTCTCGCGCCCTGATTCCGCAGGCGCAGCCAATCACCAGTTCGCAGTTGCGCGAGGCCTTCATCCGCGACGGCCGGATCAGCCTCGTCAATGATCCGGCCGCGGCCGATGCCACCTTGATCCTGACGCTCACCGATTACCGGCGCGAAGTCGCCACCGTGCGCCCCGGCGATACCGGCCTCGCCCGAAAATTCGATATTACCCTCAGCGCCGAGCTGACTCTCCGCGACAACCGCACCGGCGCAGACTTATTCGCCCGCCGACCGCTCACCGTGAAACGCGAGCTTTTCACCGACAGCGGCCAGACCCAGGCCGAATACCAGTTGCTGCCGCTGCTTGCGGCCGATTTGGCCGAAAAAGCCCGGCGCTCAGCGCTCGATGTGTGGTAAACTGCGCCATGCCCACGCCCCTGCTCGCTCCCTCCCTTCTCGCCGGCGACCACGCCAACCTTGCGGCCAGCGCTGCCCGGGTCGGGCAACTTGGCATCCCGTGGCTGCATCTCGACATCATGGACGGGCATTTCGTGCCCAATCTCACTTTCGGCCCCGAAACGCTCGCCGCCCTGCGGCGCGCGGGCAGCAAGCTATTCTTCGACACGCACCTGATGTTGTCGGAACCCCACCGCTACGTGGAGCCTTTCGCCAAGGCCGGGGCCAACCTCATCAGTATCCACATCGAGCCCGCCTATGATCATGCCGGCACCCTCGCCCGCATCCGTGCGCTCGGTTGCCAGGCCGGGATCGTGCTCAATCCCGATACTCCCGCCGACGCCGTCGCCCACTTGCTCGATCAGGTTGACCTTGTGCTGGTGATGACCGTGCAACCCGGTTTTGGCGGCCAAGCCTTCCGGCCCGGCATGCTGCCTAAGCTCCGGCAATTGGCGGCTTGGCGCCGCGAACGCGGCCATACTTGGCGGCTGGAGGTGGATGGCGGCATAGACCTCGCGAATCTGCCCGACTGCCACGCGGCCGGAGCCGACACCTTTGTCGCCGGCACCTCCTTCTTCCGCTCACCCGACCAAGCCGGCTTTGCCGCGACGGTGGCACGGCTCGCTTAAGCAGTTTCAGCGGCCGGCCCGCGCCAGCTCTGCCGCCCGGCGGTATTGCGCCCGGAAACTCGCCCCCAGCTCGTTCGCCAGCCGGATTTCATCCACCTTGTTTTTCGAGGTGAGCGCCTGTTTCACCCGGCCGAGCGTCGCTTCATAGTCCACGGCGCTCACATCCTGCAACGCCGCCATCGCTTCCGGCGGTTTGCCGGCCGCGATTACCGCGCGCCAAGCCCGCACGAGATCGGGGTGGGTATCGAGGCACATCACGCGGATGATGAAGGCCATTTCCCGGAAAATACCGCCAGTCCATGCCGGATGATAGATGAGCTGGTCTTCCTCCGCGAAGGGCTGCACTTCGGGATCGGAACGCAGGCTCAGCCACTCCTGATTGGTATAAAAATCCCGCCGCACCGGCAGCCGGCGCAGCGCAAAGCGTTCCGGGCCGCCCGGCGCTCCCACCTGAAAATTCCAGAGCAACTGCCCCTCCATCGAGAGGGCATATTCGACAAACGCCTCCGCCACCTCGTGGTTGGGCGCACCGCGCAGAATCGCAATCGGGTCCACGGAGCTCACGGTGCCGCCGCGCGGAGTCACAAACTCCAGCCGGCCCACGTTGCCGCGCCGGCGCACGGCCTCCGCCTGGTAGCGCCCGTAGAAATCGATGCAGATGCCCACGGCAGAGTTGCCCTGCGAAACATCGATCGGCGGCTTCTGCGAGGAGTCCGTGAAGTAGCGTGCATTTGCGCCGATGAGCTGCAGCACCTTCATGCCTTCGATCCAGCCCTCGCGGATCGCCTGCGCCTCGATCTCCTTGGCCGAGCGTCCTTCCGGCCGGGCCTGTATGGCGATCAGCCGGGCCTGCATTTCCTGCTGGATCAGATTTTCAAAGGCCTTCGCGATTGAGCTGCTCTTGGTCGGATCCGCCACCGCGACCTCGCCGATCAGGCGCGGATCCGTCAGTGCCCGCCAGGTCTCCGGCGCCTGCTCGATCCGCAGACGGGCCAAAGCATCCTTGTTGTAGAGAATGCCGTAGTTGCTGATGACGTTGCCGAACCAGCGCGCTTCCCGGTCCCAGTATTGCTCGCCGGCGTAGCTTTCCGGTATCACGTCGTCGGTAAACCATTCGGGCTTGGTCTCAAGGATGCGCGACCGCACCAGCCGGCCCGCCTGCGCCTGTCGGATGAAATCGAAACTGCCGCCGCCGAAAAACAGGTCGATGCCGCAGCTCACGTTCGAGTCGAGAAACTCCGCCCGGGCCTGCCGCGCAATCTCCGAAGCATCTGCCGCCAGCCGGTGATTGGTGAAAGCCGCCTGCACTTCCATGCTCCACGGCCGGCCGAGCCGGCGCATCCAGTGGTTCTGGAACGAGGCGATATATTCCGACTCCAAGAAGCGCGCGATCTCGCTCGTGCCGCCAATGACGCGCCAGTCGATGAAAACCGTGCGGCCCGTGCGCTGCTGATACCAGCGCCGGAAGCCCGCGCCGTATTCGTGGCGGATGGCTTCGTTGTGCGGCGTGATGATGACCAGCGTGTCGTCGGCCCGCGCCACGGCCGCCTGTTTCGGCCGCAGGATGAAGGGCAGCGCGACCGTTGCGACAAGGGTCAGGATGATGATCGCCCGCTTGAGCATGGCGTCGCTTAATCCGACAGCACCACGACGTCTTCCGGTTCGACCGTGGCGTAAAGCTCGCCCCGGGACGAGCCGTCCACGAAGCGCGGGTTGCGTTCAAAGATCTTCAGCTTCGTGCCGTTGCCGGTCACAAACTCATACTGCGCCACCTCCCCCAGGTAGATGGAGTCGCCGATGCGGCCGCGCACCACATTGCGCTTTTCCTCGTTGCGGTGAAGTTCCCAGCATTCGGGCCGGATGGACACCGTGACGGCGGCGCCGACCTCCGGCATACGCGCGGGATCGCCCAGCAAGCCGTCGAAGCGGCCCACCGCGGTCTCAACGGTCGTGTATTCCCCGGCCGTGCCCAGCACCTTGCCCGGCAGAAAATCCGTCTCACCGATGAAGTTTGCCACCGTCTTGTGCGAAGGACGCTTGTAAACCTCGCGCGGCGTGCCCACCTGCAGGATGTGGCCGAACTCAAGGATCGCCATCCGGTCCGAGATCGAGAGCGCCTCTTTCTGGTCGTGCGTCACATACACCGTCGTCAGCTTGAACTCCTTGCACACGCGGCGGATTTCGGTGCGCATTTCCAGCCGCAGTTTCGCATCGAGGTTGGACAAGGGCTCGTCGAGCAGCAGGCAGCGCGGGCGGATCACCAGGGCGCGGGCCAGCGCCACGCGCTGTTGCTGGCCGCCCGAGAGCTGGTTGGGTCGCCGGTCGGCATACTTCGACATGTGAACGGATTCCAAGGCCTCGCCCACCCGGCGCTTCACTTCCTCCTTCGGCACTTTCCGCTCGTGGAGCCCAAACGCGACGTTCTCCGCCACGCTCATGTGCGGCCACAGCGCATAGCTTTGGAACATCATGCCGGTATTCCGCTTGTGCGGCGCGAGGCGTGTCACGTCCTCGTCGCCAAAAAGGATTTTCCCCTCCTCGGGGATGTAGAACCCCGCCATGCTCCGCAGCAGCGTCGTCTTGCCGCAGCCGCTGGGGCCCAGCAGGAAAAAGAGCTCGCCTGGGTTGATCGTGAGGTCGAGGTGATGAAGCGCGGTCACGCTTCCGAAACGCTTGGTCAGTTGTTGGATGCGGATGGAAATCATGCTCCGGGCCGGTGTCGCAGCCGAGGCAAGTTTTCGCCCCGGTGAAGTCAAAGGAATTAACCCCATTCGGGAAAATGTAACGCATTGCCAGCGCCCCGGAGCTTTGTCTGGCTCGGCGCACCACGCCATGCCTCCGCCCAAAGCCGCCGTTCATCCCGACCTTGAAAGCGTCCTCGTCTCCTCCGCCCGGATCAAACGGCGCATCAAGGAAATGGGCCGCGAGATCAAGCGGGTTTACGGCCGGGACGAATTCACGGTCATCTCGATCATCAACGGCGCCATCATGTTCACGGCCGATCTGCTGCGCGAGATCGAGAACCCCGTGCGCCTCGACTGCATCCGCATCTCCAGCTACCGCAACGAGACCAAGTCCCTCGGCACGCCCCAGCTCATCCACAGCCTCACCCTGGACATCGCCGGGCGCGACGTGCTGCTGATCGACGACATCCTCGACACGGGCAAAACCCTCCTGCTGGTCACTGAGCTGATCCGCAAACTGAAGCCCGCCAGTCTCCGCACCTGCGTGCTGCTCGACAAAAAAGGCCGCCGCGAAGTGAACTTCGAGGCCGATTTCGTGGGCTTCAAGATTCCCGACAAATTCGTCGTCGGCTACGGTCTCGATTTCGCCGAGCGCTACCGCAACCTCCCTGCCATCGGCGTCCTCAAGCCTGCCCGCCAAAACCCGCCCGCGCGGGCCTGAGCCATCGCCCCGGCGCCCCGCCCCATGTCCACGGCCGCCGTCCTCGATATCGGGAGCAATTCGATCAAGATATTGGTCGCCCGCCGCGATGAGCGCGGCCGGTTACAGCCGGTCTTTCAGGACACGCTCGACGTCCGTATCAGCGCCGGCATCAATGCCGCCCGCCCGGTCCTCGACGAGGAAGCCATGCAGCGCGGCCTCGCCGCCGTGCAGCAGCTCCTGACCGCCGCGGCCAGCCACTCCCCCGAGCGTGCGACCCTCGTCGCCACCAGCGCGGTGCGCGATGCCGTCAACGGGGCGGATTTCGCCGCCCGTATTACCAAGGCCACCGGCTTCGAACTGCGCATTCTCACGGGGGAGGAAGAAGCGAATGCCATTGGTCGCGGGCTGACCTGCGATCCCGCGCTGGCCGACCTTCAGGATTTCCATGTCTTCGATCTTGGCGGCGGCAGCCTCGAGTGCCTGACCTTTCACGGCCGCCAGATCAGCCAGGCCGTCAGCCTGCCGCTGGGCTGTGTGCGCCTCACCGAGAAATTTGTCCCGGATCCCGGCCTGCCGTTGTCCGCCACGATCCGGGAAAAACTCGCGCGTCACATCCAAACCGCGCTGGCTGAAGCACGCTTCCAGCTCGATCTGCCTTTCCCCATCGCCATCGCGACTGGCGGGAGCGTGGTCACCGTCCGTGCCATCCGGGCCGCACGCCAAGGCGTGGCCTTGGACGCAACCTCGCCCATCGTCACGCTCCGGCAGATGCGCGAACTGCTGGAACAGACGGGCGGCCTGTCGCTCACCGACCGCCGCGCTATCCCGGGCCTGCCCCCGGCGCGGGCCGATGTTTTCCCCACTGCGCTCGCCACCCTCGTCGCCGTGGCGGAGCACGCAAAGGTCACCGCCTTCCGGCATTCGTTCTACAACCTGCGTTACGGCCTAGCGGCGGAATTGCTCTCCGCCGGCTGAGCCTCAACGGATCACAATCCGTTTCGGTTCGGCTCCGACCGTAAAGCTGATGCGCCCGACATAGTCTTCCGGCACCGGCAGGCCGTCCTGGGTGTAGGAGTTGTGCGGCACCAGTGGATATTCCAACGCCGCCCCTACCGGCAGTTCCCAGCGCAGCCCGCGCCACTCAAAGCCGGCCGTGGCCTGCAACAATTGCTTGGGCTCGACCTTCTGATTGCCGGTGGCGGTCCGCACCCCATCGCCCGGCTTCAGCGCCGTCAGCAGCGCAAATTCATAGGTTGCGCCCGAAGTGTTGCGCAGCACCCGGGCGCAAATTTCACAACCGGCGGCGGTCAGGAACAGGCGCACCTCGATCTCATCGTCGCCGAAGCCATAGCAGGCCGCGGCCTCGTGCGGCCCTTTCTGTTCGCCGGCCGCGCGCTCCGGCACGTAGGCCCGGCCATGGGTGGTCCGACGCACGGTCGAGAAACGCGGCATCAATTTGCTGTTGCCCGTGCCTGCAAGGTAGCCGGCCTGCGCGTGCCAGATTTCCACGAAATTCTGGCTGTCGAGGACGAAGCGGTTCGCCGCCCACTCGGGCACCAGTTGCCAGCCGAGCAGGCCGATCCAACCGCCCCGCTCCAGCCTGGCCACGGGCAGCGTGGCCGGCGGCCGGGCGGCCGGTTCCTCGCGGCAAGCGTTTTGCGCAAAGAGCACTTCGGCAAACGTGGCGTGAAAAGCCAGGGCCTGCGCATTGTTGTCCCGCACCCCGTGCGCCTGCAGGTGCCGGCGCAGCGGAGCAATGGATTCCGTGGCCAGTCTCCGACCTGAAGCCTGGTGGATGAAACCCGGCGGCAGCCAGCTCAGCGGATGCGGATGATAGCGCATGCGCACATCCACCGCCACGGCGCCCGACCCATCCGGCAGGGAAAAATATTCCGCAAAGGCCAGCGCGCGGCCGACCGCGGCCAACGCCGCCGCATCGTCCGACAATTCCGCGTAGGCCGAAACCGCCAACGCCGTGACCAGTGAGTAGCCCACCACGATGCCGCCCGCCTCGGGCCAGTAACCGTCGGCATGCTGGAACGGCAGCACACACCGTTGCATGAAATCCCGCCCGTAGTCCGTCCAGTCCTTGCGCCCGAACCACCGGCCCGCCCGGTAAAACAGCAGCGCATGCCAGGTGTCGTGATTTCCCACGAACTCCGATGGCGTGACCGCGTATTTCTCCAAAAACACGCGGTAAAGGTGATCGGTTGCGCCCGAGACCACGGCCCGCAGCCGGCGGCGCAATTCCGTTGCACCGATTTCACCGCGCTCGATCAGCTCAAGCGAGCAAAGCTGATAATAGCAGAGCCATTCGCCGACATGCCGGCCCCAGTCGCGGCCGCGCGAATAATGCGGGGTGTGAAAGTCCGCGTCGGCGAGCCCGACCGTGTAGGCGAGGTTGCGCAGCGCGATTTCTCGGAATTGTGCCCGCTCGGCGGGCGAAGCCCCGGGCACCACGCCCTCGGCGAGCAGCAGCAGGGGGTAATGCGCGAACTGGTTGTAATAGGACGGCCCCTGCGCGCCGGGCCAGTCCCGCAAGTCCAGCTCCATCGCGCCCGAAGGTCCGTAGTGCGGCACCAGCAGGCGGGCCCACTCCAGCATCAATCCCGCGTCCACCTCGCGCAACGTCTCCAAATCGGATTCAGTCTTCATGAATGTGCGCCGCCGGCGGCCGGGGCTTGCGGACGGACGGACGGCGCGCCGGCTTTGCTTTCGCCGCGGCCCGAAGCGTCTTGATCATCGCATTAAAATCCGCCGGCAACGGCGCGCGGAGATCAAGGGTCTTGCCGGTGACCGGATGCGTGCAGATGAGGTGCGCGGCGTGCAGCATCACGCGCGGCGGCTGCGCTTTCAGGCGCGGGTCCGGTTTCCAACCATAGACCACATCGCCGAGCAGCACATGGCCGAGCGACTTGAGGTGCACGCGGATTTGATGGGTGCGGCCGGTATGGATGAGGCAGCGCACCTGCGCCGCCACGTCGCCAAATTTCTCCATCACTTCCCAGTCCGTGTGCGCGTCCCGGCCGCCCTGCCCTTCCTCGACCACGGCCATCTTGTGCCGGTGATGCTTGTTCCGCCCGATGGGCTTGCGGATGGAGCCGCTCATCAGCCCCGGCGCTCCGCTCACGAGCGCGACATATTCCTTCTCCAACGCGCGTTCGGCAAACTGCTCGGCCAGCCCGCGGTGAGTCTTGTCCGTCTTCGCCACGAGGATCAGGCCGGAGGTCTCGCGGTCGAGCCGGTGCACGATGCCCGGCCGCTCCACACCGCCGATGCCGCTCAGGCTGCCCGCGCAATGTGCCAGCAGCGCATGGACGAGGGTGTCCTCGCCCGTGCCCGCGCCGGGATGCACGATCATGCCTGCCGTCTTGTTGACCGCCAGCAGGTGCTTGTCCTCGTAGATCACTTCCAGCGGGATTTCCACGGCCTTGATTTCCGCCGGCTTGGTCTCAGGCAGCGCAAAGCCGAGTTCGTCGCCACCCGCCACGCCGTGGTCACGCTTGATCGGCCTTCCCCGCAGGGTGACCAGCCCGGCGTCAAAGGCCCGCTGCAAGGCCATGCGGCTGTGGTCGGGAAAGGCATAGGCCAGCGCCTTGTCGGCCCGGATGCGGGCCACGCCGGCCGGAACAGTGTAGTGGGTCGTCACGCGGCGAAGGACCGCTCCAGTCGGTCGATCTCAGCCAGCATGGCTTGCCGCACTTCAGCCGGCACCGCGGCCACTGCCCAGCCGTTACGGGCAATCTGCGCCAGCTCCGACCGGCTGAAATTCAATCCCGTTGCCAGCGCGAGGTATTCCTCCGTCAGGGTGTTCGCAAAACAAAGGGGATCGTCGGTGCTCACCGTGCAGCGCACGCCCGCCTGCATGAGACGTCGGATCGGGTGATGCGCCATGTCCGGCACCACCTGCAAACCGACGTTGCTGATCGGGCAAATGTCGAAGGTCACCCCCCGTTCGGCCGCCAGTTTCACCACCGCCGGATCCTCGATGGCCCGCACGCCGTGCTGGATGCGGGTCACCCCGAGTTCCTCAATCGCCTCGCGCACCCGGGCCGGACCATCGAACTCACCGGCATGACACTTGGTAACCTTCCCGGCGGCCCGCAGGCGCGCCCAGATTTGCGCCGTGCCGGGCTCGGTGGGCATCTGCTCGAAGCCGTGCAAGTCCACGCCGGCCAGTCCTTCCCATTCGTGCAACCGGTCGATCGTCGGCCGCAGGCTGCCCGCGATGTCGCTCCGCAGCATGCCGGCGAACACCCGCACCTCCAGCCCCGCGGGCGCGGCGGAGCGGATGGCCGCGACAATCTCTGGGCCGGGCACGTTGATGAACTGCGTGACCGGCAGGTGAAAACTCGTCTCCACGTAACGCACATTTTGCGCGGCGTGCCCGGCGAACATCACCTTGCAGGCCGCGTGATAGCGCTCGGCGGTGGTGAACCAGGGCAGCGCGTTTTCCAGCAGGATGCGCTCGAAATCCGGAAAGCTCGCGTAGCGGTAACTGCGCCGCCGGAACGGTGGATCCGCCGGGTAGCGCGCCGGCGCCCACGCGTGCAGCAGCTCATACGGCAGCGCCCCTTCCACATGGAGGTGTGTCTCGGTCTTGGGCAGCGCCTGGATGTAGTCTTCGAGCATTGGGAATCCTGCCGCCAGGGTGCGGCCGGCGGCTATTTCTTCCCGAGCAGGTAATCGGGGTTCAGCTTGTGCAGCGACTTCGGCACGAAGATCCCGTCCTTGCGGATGAGCTTGCCGTCGAACCAGATTTCACCGCCGCCGTATTCGGGGCGCTGGATGCACACCATGTCCCAGTGGACCTGCGACTTGTTGCCGTTGCCCACGCCCTCGTAGGCCTGGCCCGGCGTGAAGTGGAAGGAGCCGGCGATCTTCTCGTCGAAGAGGATGTCGCGCATCGGCTCCAGGATGTGCGGGTTGAACCCGATGGCGAATTCGCCGATGTAGCGCGCGCCGGCGTCGCTGTCCAGAATCTCGTTCAGGCGCTTGGTGTTGCTCGAAGTGGCCTCGACGATGCGGCCCTGCTTGAAGACGAGCCGGATGTTGTCGAAGGAGCTGCCGAGGTAAACCGTGGGCGCGTTGTATTGGATCACGCCCTCGACGGAATCGCGCACCGGGCACGAGAACACCTCGCCGTCGGGGATGTTGCGCAGGCCGCCGCAGGGCTGGGCGCCGATGCCCTTGATCGAGAACCGCAGATCGGTGCCGGGGCCCTTGATGTGCACGCGGTCGGTGCGCTCCATGAGGGCGGCCAGCGCTTTCATGCCGGGCGTAAGCCGGGAATAGTCGAGCGTGCAGACCCGGAAGTAGAAATCCTCGAAAGCTTCCGTGCTCAGGCCGGCCTGTTGGGCCATCGCGGAGGTCGGCCAGCGCAGCACGACCCACTTCGTGCGCCCCACCCGGTGGTCCTGCACGGGCTTCATGAGCCGGGAGATGAGCTGCACCCGGGCGGCCGGGACATCCGAGGCCTCGAAGATGTTCTCCGAGCCCCGCAGGGCGATGTAGGCGTCCATCTTCTGCATGCGCGCAAGCTCCACCGCGGAATGGTGCGCATACTGGGACTCCTCCGCCCCGAGCGCAATTTCCCGGCTGATGCGGGCGCGGTGCAGTTGCACGTGCGGATACGCCCCGCGGGCGCGCACGGCCCGCACCAAGGCGACAACCATCGGGTCAGGGATGTCGAAGGCGTCGATGAGCACATGCTCGCCCTTCTTGAGGGACGTGGAAAAACCGGTGAGGCCGGCGGCCAGTTGGTTGAAACGGGGATCAATCAGCATGCGCGGAGCTAACCCGAGTCGCCGCACGGCCCGCAAGGGCAAAGGTTTCAGGCCGGCGTCACCGGCGGACGCGAACCGTTTTGCGGGAAGCAGATCCGCCCCACGGCTTCGTCAAAGTCCGCCGCACCGTGCAGGATCTCCACCTCCAGCCGCAGATAGTAGAGCGGCAGCGTCCACTCCCGGTCCGCCGGGATGCGCACGGCATCCTTTTCGGTGGTCACGAGACAGTCGGCGCCTTCGCGCCGGGCGAGTTCAAGCAGGCCGTCGAAATCCTCGTCCACGTAGCGGTAGTGGTCGAGGTAGCGTTCGCGGGCCACGAGCTTCGCGCCGAGGTCGCGGAGGAATTTTTCAAAGCTCTCCGGCGTCGCGATGCCGCAGAATGCCGCCACCCGGCGGCCTTTCAGGTAATCGAGCGGCTGGCGTTCGGCCGAACCGAGCCGCTGGAGATACTTGGGCCGGTGCGCGCACTCGATCAGGTCCACCCCCGGGTTGTGCTTCTGGATCAGCGCCTCCAGGTCGGGGTCGCGTTCGCCGTTGGATTTCGTGAGGAAAACATAGGAGGCGCGGCGCAGGTGCTTGATCGGCTCGCGCAGGATGCCGCGGGGCAGCAGGTGGCCGTTGCCGAAGGGGTTGGTCTTGTCCACCAGCAAAAGGTTCAGCCGGCCCTTGAGCGGCAGGTATTGGAAACCGTCATCGAGCACGAGCGTGTCGCAACCGAAGCGCCTGATCGCGTAGGCGCCGGCTTTCACGCGATTTTTGTCCACGAGCACGATCACGCCGGGGAGGTTGCGGGCGAGCATGTAGGGCTCGTCCCCCGCCTCCTCGCTGTTGAGCAGGATGGTCCGCCCGTCGCTGACGATGCGCGGCGGCGGTTCGGCGGCATGCGTGAGCGCCCACCACCACCGTTTCCACACGGGCGGGGCCTTGCTCTTGTAGCCGCGGGAGAGGATGGCGACCTTGCGCCCGCGCTCCTGCAGCGCGCGGGCAAATTTCTCCACCACGGGGGTCTTGCCCGTGCCGCCCACCGTGAGGTTGCCCACCACCACCACCAGGCAGCCCAGCGGCTGGTCGTGCAGGATGCGGTGGCGGTAAAGCCAGAAACGGAGCTGCGCGATGCCGCTGAACAGGAAGGAAAGCAGGTGCAGAAAGAACCCGTAAACCGCGGCGCCCGTGTCCGCCCGCCGCCCGAGGATCACGTCCACGGTGTAGAGTTCGAGCGCGTTGATTTTTTTCTGCAGCCAGGATTGGGACATGGGACAATGACAGGAATGAAGGTTGACCCGCGTTTTGGGAAGCCGCTTTCGTAGCATCTTAACTTTCTCCGCCGCCACATGTCCTACAAGCTCTTCATCCCCGGCCCCATCGCGGTCTCCGAGAAAACGCTGCGGGCGATGGCCCAGCCGATGATCGGCCACCGCAGCACCGACTTCGTCGCGCTCTACCAATCCATCCAGCCGGACCTGCAGGCGCTGTTCCACACCCAGGACCCGGTCTATATCAGCACCAGTTCCGCCTGGGGCGTGATGGAAGGAGCCATCCGCAACCTCACGCAAAAGAAGGTGCTCTGCTGCATGAACGGCGCCTTTTCCGACAAGTGGCTCGACGTGGCCCAGCGCAGTGGCCTCGCCACCGGCGCCCTCAAGGCCGAGTGGGGCCAGCCGGTGGACCCCGAGGCCCTCCGCCAGGAACTCGCCACCGGCCAATACGACACCGTCACCCTCATCCACAACGAGACCTCCTGCGGCTGCATGAGCGACCTGCCGGCCATCGCCGCCGTGCTGAAACAGTTCCCTGATGTCATCAGCATCGTGGACACCGTCAGCTCGTTCAGCGCGCTGCCGATCAAGAAGGACGAACTGGGCCTCGACGTCATCATCACCGGCTCGCAGAAGGCGCTCGCCCTGCCCCCCGGCCTCTCGCTGCTCACGCCCTCGAAGCGCGCCCTGGCCCGCGCCGCCCAGTGCAAGACCCGCGGCTACTACTTCGACCTGCTCGAGTTCCAGAAGAACCACGAGGCCGGCATGACGCCGAGCACGCCCGTCATCCCGCTGATTTACGCCCTGCGTTCCAAGCTCGATGACATCAAGGCCGAGGGCGCGGAAACCCGCTACGCCCGCCATGCGCGTCTGAACCAGACCGTGCGCGACCATGTCCTCGCAAAGGGCTTCCAGCTCTTCCCCCAGTCGGGCCACGGCTCCGTCTCCCTCAATTGTTTCGCCAATACGCTCAACGTGGACCTGCCCGCGCTGAACAAGATCCTGAAGTCGAAGCACGGCCTCGTCATCGACGGCGGCTACGGCAAGCTGAAGGGCAAAACCTTCCGCATTTCCAACATGGGCGACGAAACCGACGAGACCATCGCCGCGATGCTCCGGGCCTTCGATTCCGCTCTGGCCGAGACCCCGCGCCTGCCGGCCTGAGCGGCGGCCCGGCCAAAACTAAGCCTTGAAATCGGCGGCGGCGCGGCCTAACGCCTCGGCGCCTCATGAAGTCTCTCATCATCGCCGAGAAGCCGTCCGTCGCGGCCGACCTCGCGCGCGCCCTCGGCAAAGTCCCCAAGAAAGGCGACCACTACGAAAACGACCAATACGTCATTTCGTCGGCGGTCGGGCACCTGGTGGAGCTCGAGATGCCCGAGGATATCGACAAGAAGAAATACGGCTTCTGGCGGCTGGAGACCCTGCCCATCATCCCGGAGAAATTCGGCCTCAAACCCATCGCCGACTCCAAGGACCGTTTTGCCCAGCTTAAAAAACTCCTTGCCCGCAAGGATGTGGACCAAGTGATCAACGCCTGCGACGCCGGGCGCGAGGGCGAGCTGATCTTCGCCTACCTTTACCAGCTCACAAAGTGCAAGCTGCCCGTGAAGCGCGCGTGGATGCAGACGATGACCACCACGGGCATCCAGGACGCCTTCAATCATCTGCGCGACGGCGAGCAGATGGCCGGCCTCGCGGACGCCGCCCGCTGCCGCAGCGAAAGCGACTGGCTGATCGGCATCAACGGCACGCGTGCGCTCACCAAGCGCATGTTCGGCTCCCGCGCCGGCAACGTTGCCTCCGTCGGCCGCGTGCAGACCCCCACCCTCGCCATCGTTTACGCCCGCGAGCTGGAAATCCGCAACTTCCAGCCCCGCGATTTCTGGCGCGTCACCGCCAAGTTCGGCGTGGCCAAGGGTGCCTACGAGGGCGTTTACCAGCGGCCCAACTTCAAAAAGACCGAAAGCGACGACCACGACCGCATCGACCGCATCTGGGAAAAAGCCCTCGCCGAAGCCGTCGTCGCCGCCTGCGCCGGCCAACCCGCCGCCACCGTCACAGAGGAAAAGAAAGGCAGCACGCAGGCCTCCCCGCGGCTTTACGATCTCACCACGCTGCAACGCGAGGCCAACAACCGCTACGGCCTGCCCGCCCGCCGCACGCTCCAGATCGCCCAGGCCCTCTACGAGCGGCACAAGATGATCACCTACCCCCGCACCGACTCGCGCGCGCTGCCGGAGGACTACATCCCCACCTGCCGCGAGACGCTGCAAAATCTGCCCGGCGACCTCGGCGCCCACGCCGCCAAGGTCCTCGCCGAAGGCTGGCTGCGCCCCAACAAGCGCATCTTCAACAACGCCCAGATCTCCGACCACTTCGCCATCATCCCCACCGCCCACGAGGCCAAGAACCTCGATGAGATGGAGGCCAAGGTGTTCGACATGATCGCCCGCCGTTTCGTGGCCGCCTTCTATCCCGCCGCCGAATTCGACGTCACCACGCGTCTGAGCACCGTCGCCGGCCACGCGTTCAAGACCGAGGGCAAGGTCCTCACCGCCCCCGGCTGGCTCGCCGTCTATGGCAAGAATACCGTGGACGAGGACGATCCCAATTCCAAGGCCCTCCCCGCACTGACGGCCGAGGATGGCGCCCGGGCCAAGACCCTCGAGGCCGTCCTCCACAGCGAGACCACCAAGCCGCCGCCGCGCTACACCGAGGCCACCCTCCTCTCCGCCATGGAAGGCGCCGGCAAGCTGGTCGATGACGACGAGCTCGCCGAGGCCATGAAGGAGCGCGGCCTTGGCACCCCGGCCACGCGCGCCGACACCATCGACGGCCTCATCAACCAGAAATACATGGACCGCAACCAGCGCGAGCTGGTGCCCACCGCCAAGGCCGAGCAGCTCATCCAGTTCCTCACCGCGGTGAAGACCGAGGCCCTCACCAGCCCCGCCATGACCGGCGAGTGGGAGTTCAAGCTCCGCCAGATGGAGCACAACAAATTCTCCCGCGAAAAATTCATGGAGGAGGTCATCGAGCAGACCAAGGGCATCGTGGAGCGCGTGAAAGGCTTCGAGGAAGACGACTCCTCCGCCCGGGTGACCGACATCATCTCCCCCACCGACGGCAAGCCCCTGCGCGAAACCCTCCGCGGCTACAAGTCGCAGGACGGCGAGCTCATGCTCTACAAGGTCATCGGCGGCCGCAAAATGGAGGAGGCCGAGATCCGCGAACTCGTGGCCAAGCGCACCGTCGGCCCGCTCGACGGCTTCATCTCCGCCAAGACCCGCAGCCGCTTCTCCGCCGTCCTCAAGCTCGACCAAGTCGAGGAAACCAAGAAGGACAAGGAGACCAAGCAGGACGTCACCCTCAAGAAGTGGAAGACGGAATTCGATTTCGGTGACAAGGTGGACCTCGGAACCGTCGAACCTTTCTGGACCGATCCAAAGACCGGCGGCCAGCTCTGCGAGGTGGGCTCCAGCTACGTGCTGCGTGAGCGCGACGGCGATGCTTGGAAACAGGCTTTCCGCGTCGGCCGCATGATGTGCCAGAAAGCCATCACCCGCGAGCACGCCATCCAGCTCATCACCGACGGCAAGACCGAGCTGATCAAGGGCTTCATCTCCAAGAAAGGCCGGCCCTTCGACGCCTTCATCAAGCGCGAAGACGCCCGCATCGCTTGGGAATTCCCGCCTCGCGCCCCCAAGATCGGCAAGGACGGCAAGCCCATCGAGCGCAAGGCCAAGGCGCCGCCCGACCTTTCCAAGGCCGTCGTCCTCGGCGAGAGCAAGCTCCACGGCGGCGAACTCGTGCAGGCCGACGATGCCTACTACGTGCGCAAGCCCGACCAGGACAACCGCATCGTCTTCAAGCTCACCCGCAATCTCTGCCAAAAGGACATCGGGGCCGACGAAGCCCGTAAGCTCGTCACGGATGGCAAGACCAGCCTCATCGAGGGCTTCGTCTCCAAACGCGGCGCCACCTTCAGCGCCTACCTCGTCCTCGCCCCGAAAAAGGACAAAGCCGACTTTGAGTTTCCGCCTCGCTGAGGCGGAAACAAGGTAAGCCGCACAGTGGCGAATCCAGCCGGGATGCGTCGAACTCGGGGCCAGTTGGGGCGGCGAAACGTCACCATCTCCGCCAGTGGCCCCCTCGCGCCTGCGAACAGCCAGCCGTTTATGCCACGGCTCGCTGAATAATATCTTGTCGGTGGGTGCGTGCAGGAATAAAGCAATCTCCTCTCCCATGATCGTAACCACCGCGCAGCTCTTCAAACATGCCTACGGCAAATACGCCGTCGGTGCCTACAACATCAACAATGCCGAGCAGGCGATGGGCCTGTTCCGGGGCTGCATCGATTCCAAGGCCCCCTTCATCATCCAGATTTCCAAGGGCGCGCGCAAATACACCGACAAGCGCATGCTGGAGGCCATCATCCGCGCCGCATCCGAGATTTTCCCCGAGGCCATTTTTGCCGTCCACCTCGACCACGGCGACGAGCAGACCTGCTACGATTGCATCGATTCCGGCTTCTTCAGCTCGGTGATGATCGACGCCTCGCACGACCCGTTTGACGAGAATGTCGCCATCACCAAGCGCGTGGTGGACCGCGCCCACGCCAAGGGCATCTCCGTCGAGGCCGAGCTCGGCATGCTCGGCGGCGTCGAGGAGGACATCAAGGTCGAGGAAGGCAACGCCTGCCTCACCGATCCCGCCGAGGCCGAGCAGTTCGTAAAACTCACCGGCTGCGATTCGCTCGCCTGCGCCATCGGCACCTCCCACGGCGCCTTCAAGTTCAAGGGCAAGCAGTCGCTCCATTTCGACGTGCTCGAGAAAATCAAGGCCCGCCTGCCCGGCTTCCCGCTCGTCATGCACGGCTCCTCCTCTGTCCCGCAGGATGAGGTCGCCCGCATCAACGCCGCCGGCGGCCAGATCGCCGGCTCGATGGGCGTGGACGTCAACGAATACCTCCCCGCCGCCAAGCGTGGCGTCACCAAGGTCAACATCGACACCGACGGCCGCCTCGTATGGACCCGCGTGCACCGCGAATTCTTCCGCGACAAGGCCGGCGAATTCGATTTCCGCCCGCCGGGCAAGATCTTCATGGAGGAATACGCCAAGTTCATCGCCAGCCGCAACGTCCTCCTCGGCAGCGCCAACCAGCTCGACGACCTGCGCAAATCGCTGGGCAAGTAAGGCTCCCGCGCCACCCATTCTCTCGGCCAGCGGGTTCCCTCCCGCTGGCTTTTTTGTTCATGCCCCGCGAAACCTGCTACCGCTGCTTCTGGCCCAAGGCCCTGTGCTGGTGCCCATCGCTCGTGCCGATGCCCACCCGCACCCGGTTTGTGTTTCTGATGCACCCGAAGGAGTTCAAGCAGGAGAAGGCCGCCACCGGCCGGCTTACCCACCTCTGCCTGCCCAACAGCGAACTCCACATGGGCATCGGTTTCGATAACGCTGAAGCGGTGCAGGCCTTGATCCACGATCCGCTCAACTACTGCGTGCTCCTCTACCCTGGACCGACCGCGATCAACCTGTCAGCCCCCGTCACGATTCCCGACTTCGCGGCCGCGCTCGGTCCGCGCCGTCTCGTGGTCTTCCTCCTCGACGCCACGTGGGCCGGCGCCCGGAAAATGCTCCGTCTGAGCCCCTCGTTGCAACGACTGCCCCGCATCATGTTTACCGCCACCATGCCCAGCCGTTACATCATCAAGCAGCAGCCGCAGGCCGGTTGTCTTTCCACGCTGGAGGCCACCCACGAGCTGCTGCTCGCGCTGGCCCGCGCCGGGCTCGACGAGTATCCGTTGCCGGAGCAGCTGCTCGCGGTTTTCCAACGGATGCAGGACTTCCAGATCCGCTGCGCGCGCGATCCGGCACGGCCCGGTTATCGCCGCCATCCCTACAGCGATCCGGCCACGCGCCTCCCGGCCCGCGGTCGCAGCGGGACGCGCAACCGTTACCTGCCCGTCTCCGGGGACACGCCGTCCGCCGGAACCGACGGCTGAGGCCTGTGTCACCCTCCCTCCGTGGATTCCCCCGCTCCGCTCCCGCCGGAAACCGAGGCCGACCTGCTGCAACGCGCCCAGGCCGGCGGCGAGTCCGCCTTCGGCACGTTGATGCAGGCGCATCACGCCTACGTCTTCCGTCTCGTGCAGGCCATCGTTCGCCACGAGCAGGACAGTGCGGATATCTGCCAGGAAATCTGGCTCACCGTCTGGCAGAAGCTCGGCACCTTCCGCGGCGGCGCCAAGTTCACCACCTGGCTCCACCCCATCGCCACCCGCAAGGCCCTCGACCACCTGCGCAAACGCCGGCGCTGGTTCGACCGCTTCCTGCCGTTCAGCCGCGAGGATGCCGTGACCGACGAGACCGAGCGGCCCGACGAAGCCGGCGAAGAACGCCGCGAACATCTCCACCGGGTGCTCAACGCGCTCCCGCCCCTGCACCGCACGGTGCTCGCGCTCCGCGAGGTCCAGGGCCTGTCCTATGATGAAATCGCCCATGCCACCGGGATTCCGACTGGCACCGTGATGTCCCGTCTTTACCATGCCCGCCGTCTCCTGGCGAAAAAACTGAAGGAAAAACCATGAAACCCATCCGCCACCTCCTCGCCGCTCTCTTTGTCCTGAGCCTGCTCGCACCGCTCGGCGCCCAGCCGGAGCGCACCTCCGTGCGGGCCATCCTCGTCGCCGCCTCCAATGCCGAGGGCGCCAGCGACAGTCGCCTCGCGCCCTTTGAGCCCACCTTGCGCCGCATCCTCCGTTTCCAGAGTTACCGCTACCTTGGCGAGGGATCGGCCGCCCTCACCTCCTCGGGCACCATCAACCTTGGCCAAGGCCATCGGCTGGAACTCGAGACGGAAGCCGGCGACGGCAAGGCCGTGCGTCTCCGCGTCAACTGGCTCGATGGCCGGCGCAGCCTCATGCAGACAGGCCTCGTCCTCCGCCCGGGAGTGCCTGCCGTCTTGGGCGGCCCCGCCCGCGGCGACGGCGAGGTTTTTGCCGTCATCGTGATCGGCCGGTAAATTATTTTTCAACCGGGTGAATAAATTCATCCCGGCCTGCGTCTCATGGGACAAATCCAACCATAACCCGGAGATAACCATGAAAAAGCCCCTCATTATCGCCCTCTGCACCGCTGCCGCCCTCGCATTCGTCCCGGCCACCCATGCCGGCTCGAAGGAGCGCGCGGCTGTCGGCGGATTCGTCGGCGGCCTCATCGTCGGCCACGCCCTCGGCAAGCATGCTCCCGCCCCTGTGATCCGCGAGACCGTCGTTTACGACCATCACCCACGGCACGCTCCCGCCGGCTACTGGCAGGAAAACCGCGTGAAAGTCTGGGTGCCCGGCCACTGGATCGTCCGCGTGGATCGCTGCGGCACCCGTGTCCGCCACTACGTCGCCGGCCGCTATGAGTGGCGCACCGAGCGGGTTTGGGTCGCCTATGCGCCCGCGCACCGCAGCCACGGCCGGGTCGCCTACGCCCGCTGAGATCCCTCCGCCATGAACTGCTCCGAAGCCGAATCCCTCCTGCCCGCCGCTGCCCCCGGTGGGCTTTCGGCCGCCCGGCAACGCGCGCTGGCGGAGCACTTGGCGGCCTGTCCCGCCTGTCGCCAGGCCCAGGCTGCATTCACCGACCTGCTTGAAAATTGGCGCACGGAAACCGCCCAAACGCCCGTGCCGCCCGCCGCGACCATGTGGGCCCGGGTGCGTGCCCAAAAACAGGCTCCGCGGCGCCCGCACCGGCCCAATCCGATGTTTTGGCTCGGGCTGCCGCTCGCCGCGGCCGCTGCCGTCGCATTTGTCTTTCTCACCCCCGGACCCGCCGCCCCGGAAACCGCCCGCGCCGAGTTTGTCGAGACCGGCGATGCCGCCTCCACCATGGTCTATGTGGACAAGGAAAGCGGCTGGCTGGTCGTCTGGGCGGCGGACCAGAAGGGCTGACCCGCCGGGTTTCTGCTCGCGCCGCGGGATTTTTTTCACTCCTTCACGCGCATGATTTTTGCGCTCCGTCCCCGTCGCCTGCTTGCGGCCCTTCTCGCCACCGCCTTTTTGACCGGCAGTCTTGCCGCCCAGTCACCCTACAAAGGCGCCATCCTTATGGACGCCGCCGACGGCCGTGTGTTGTTCGAGGAAAACGCCGACACCGTCACCCCGCCCGCGAGCGTCACCAAGCTGATGACCTTCCTCGTGGTGCACGACGCCATCCGCGAGGGCGCGCTTCAGCTCGACACCCCGATCATCGTCAACGCCGCCGATTCCCGCATCGGCGGCACCCAAGTCTGGCTCAAGGAGCGCGAGGAAACCACGGTCCGCGAACTCCTCTACGCCCTGATGATCCAGTCGGCCAACGACGCCGCGCACGCGCTCGCCCGCACCGCGGCCGGCAGCGTGCCCGCCTTTGTCGAACGCATGAACCGCCGCGCCGCCGATCTCGGCCTGACGCATACCACCTTCCGCACGCCGCACGGCCTGCCTCCCGCCAACCGGCGCATCGCCGAGGGCGATCTCACCACGCCGCGCGACCTCGCCCTGCTCAGCCGCCACCTGCTGGAGCGCACGGACATTCTCACCTACACCTCGGTCAAGGTGCGCGACTTCCGGCCCGGCCACCCCACGGCCCGCATCGAGATGCGCAACCACAACCACCTCCTCGGCTCCGTCGCCGGCGTGGACGGCCTCAAGACCGGCTACACCGCCTCGGCCGGCTTCTGCCTCGCCGCCTCCGCCACCCGTGATGGCCGCCGCGTGGTCGCCGTGATCATGGGCGCCCCCGAGCGTCGGCTGCGCGACATCAAGATGGCCGAACTGATCGAGCGGGGCTTCGCCGCCCTGCCCGCAGCGCCCGCACTCAATGTGCCCCGAACGCAGCCGGTGATTTCCCACGCACCGCTGCCGCCGGAGGCCAAGACGGAAGAATCGTCGCCGGTGATAAAGTTCAACCTGCCGCCCCGCTGAAGCAGCCGGGTGCGGGCTGCAAATTCCGCCCACATTTGGCCAAGTGCTGCACAGCCCGTGCGGCCCGCGCGGATTAACATGGCCAATGACCATGGATAATACCTCCGCCGCCACCCAACCCCGGCTTCCCAAAGCCGCCCCGCTCTGTTCATCTGGCGGGGTCATGTCACCCTATCTACCGGCCGTCCGCGCCTACCTGCTCGACCTCCAGGACCGCATCTGCGCGGCACTTGAAGCCGAGGACGGCGGGGCGAAATTCACCGAGGATGCCTGGCAGCGCACCGAGCCCGGCCAGCCGGGATTGGGCGGTGGCGGTCGCACCCGGGTGCTGGCGGAAGGCGCGGTGTTCGAGAAGGCCGGCGTCGCTTTTTCCCACGTCACCGGGACCAAGCTCCCCCCTTCGGCCACCGCCCACCGGCCGGAACTCGCCGGCCGGCCGTGGGAGGCGATGGGCGTCTCGCTCGTCATTCATCCCCGCAACCCCCACGTGCCGACCAGCCACGCCAACGTCCGCTTTTTCATCTCCGGTGCGGGCGAAGAAAACCCCATCTGGTGGTTCGGCGGCGGTTTCGACCTCACGCCCTACTACGGGCAGGCGGAGGATTGCATGCACTGGCATCGCACCGCGCGCGACGCCGTGGCTCCCTTCGGGCCGGATCTTTACCCGCGGCTGAAAAAATGGTGCGACGACTATTTTTTCCTCAAGCACCGTGGCGAACCGCGCGGCGTCGGCGGCCTCTTTTTTGACGATTTCAACGAACTCGGTTTCGAGCGGAGCTTCGCCGTCATGCGCAGCGTGGGCGACCATTACATACCGGCCTACCGGCCCATCGTGGCCCGCCGCAAGGCCGCAACCTACGGCGACCACGAGCGCCAGTGGCAGCTCTACCGGCGCGGCCGCTACGTGGAGTTCAACCTCGTGTGGGACCGCGGCACGCTCTTCGGCCTCCAAAGCGGCGGCCGCACCGAGTCCATCCTCATGAGCCTGCCCCCGCTCGTGCGCTGGGATTACAATTTTCAACCCGCCCCCGGCTCCCCCGAGGCGCAACTGCACGAGGTCTTCCTCAAGCCGCAGGATTGGTTGGCCACGGAGTCAACAGGGCACGGAGACTGAACCATGCCCGTCGCTCCGTGTCTCCGCGTCTCTGCGGCAAAATTCAAACCATGACTTCCCGCGAACGCTTCCTCGCCGCCTGCGCCTGCGAAAATCTTGACCGCCCGCCGCTCTGGGTGATGCGTCAGGCCGGTCGCTACCTGCCCGAATACCGCGACCTCAAGGCGAAGTCCTCCTTTCTCGAAATGGTGAAGACCCCCGCCCTCGCGGCCGAGGTCACCCTCCAGCCCCTCCGCCGTTTCCCGGGACTCGACGCCGCGATCCTCTTCTCCGACATCCTCGTCATCCCTGAAGCACTCGGCCAAGCCTATGCCTTCCGCGACACCGGCGGCATCGCCATGGCCTACCGGATTGAGACTCACGCCCAGATTGAGGCCCTCGCCCCCGCCGCCGCCGCTTGCAACCGCCTCGGCTACGTCGCCGACACTCTCCGGCTCCTGAAAAAGAACCTCGCCGGCACGAAAGCCCTGCTCGGTTTCGGCGGCTCGCCCTGGACGCTCGCCACCTACATGGTCGAGGGCGGCAGCTCCGATGATTTCGAGCGGATCAAGGTTCTCTTCTACACCGATCGGCCGGCCTTCGATGCCCTCCTCGAAAAACTGACCGGCGCGCTCATCGCTTATTTCCACCTGCAAATCGAAGCCGGGGCCGATGCGATCCAGATCTTCGATTCCTGGGGCGGCATCATCGCCGGGCCCGATTACGAAGCCGCTTCCCTCCAATGGATCCGGCGCATCGTCGCCGCGCTGCCGCGGGATTTCCCCGTCATTCTTTACGCCAAGGGCACGGCGTCCCACCTCACCGACCAGGCTTTCTCCGGCGTGAAAGCCATCAGCGTGGACTGGACCTGCGATCTCGCAGTTGTTCGCCGCACCCTGCCCGCCAACGTCGCCGTGCAGGGCAACCTCGACCCCGTGCTGATGACCACGACCCCCGACATCGTGCGCCAACAGGCCTCGCGGCTGCTCGAGTCGATGCGCGGCACCACCGGCCACATCTTCAATCTCGGGCACGGCATCACCCCGCAGGCCAAAATTGAATGCATGAGCGCCCTGGTCGAAACCGTGACGACGTGGAAGTAACCGCGAAAAAATCCATCGCCATCCTCGGGGCCGGCATCACCGGCCTCACCGCCGCGCACCGGCTGCATCGCCTCGGCCATCGCGTCGAGGTGTTCGAGCAGGCCACCCGCACCGGCGGCGCCATCGGCACCGAACGTTGCGACGGCTGGCTCATCGAGCGCGGTCCCAATTCGCTGCTCACCAACGATCCTGCCGCCGGCGCACTCATCAAAGAGCTGGGGCTCACACCCGAGCTGGTCACCGCCAACCCGGCCGCCAAAAACCGCTATATCGTGCGCGGCGGCCGGCTCGTGCCCGTGCCGCTTTCCCCCGGCGCCCTGTTGACCACGCGCCTGTTCTCTCCCGCCGCCCGGCTCCGCATCCTCGCCGAGTGCCTCCGCCGGCCGCGCGTGCGCACGGGCGACCTGAGCCTGCACGAATTCATTCGCGACCACTTCGGCGCGGAGTTCGCCGACTATGCGCTGAACCCCTTCGTCTCCGGCGTCTATGCCGGCGACCCGGCCAAGCTCTCCGCCCGGCACGCATTCCCCTTGCTGTGGACTATGGAGCGCGAGCACGGTTCGCTCCTGCGCGGCCAACTGGCGCAAGCCAGTGCCCGCCGCAGCCGCGGTGAGCCGCCGCCCGCACTCATTTCCTTTCGCCGCGGCCTGCAAACCCTCACCGATGCGCTGACCGCGCGGCTGCCCGCCGCCCTGCACACCGGCGTCACGATCGAGCACCTCACGGCCAAGCCCCGCTGGACCGTAGTCTGGCGTGATGCCACCGGCACCCACAGCGGGGAATTCGACGCCGTCATCTCCGCCCTTCCCGCCGCCGGACTCGCCGGCCTGCGTATCGGTGCGCTGGGCGACAAACCCTTCGCGAATCTCGCCGGCATCATCCATCCGCCGGTCGCCAGCCTTTTCCTCGGGTTTGCACGCACCCAGCTTGCCCACCCGCTCGACGGCTTCGGCCTCCTCGCCCCGGCCCGCGAACAGCGCAGCCTCCTGGGCGTGATCTTTTCCTCAACCCTCTTTCCCGACCGCGCCCCCGACGGCCACGTGGCCCTCACCGTGATGGCCGGCGGCGCCCGCCAGCCGGAACTCGCCGCCCTTTCCGCCGACGAACTGCTCAACCGCGTCCGGCCCGACCTCACCGCGCTCCTCGGCCTGCGCGGCGAACCGGTTTTTCTGCGGCACTCCCGTTGGCCCCGCGCCATCCCCCAATACAATCTCGGTTATGACCAGTATTTCGCCGCCATCACCGCCGGCGAACGCGCCCATCCGGGACTGTTCGTCGGCGGTCAGGTGCGCGACGGCATTGCCGTCCCCGCCTGCATCGCCGCCGGTGAAAAGCTCGCTGACCGCGCCGCGGGCTAAAAAGGAAATCAGCCTCCCACCGCAGCCTTGCCTGCCCGTCATAGCCGGGGGCGAACGCGATGCGACGGAGGGACCTTGACTCACCCCCCGGGCGACCTAGCCTCCGGCCCTTTTGCTGGCATGGCTACCGACCTGAAAGACACTCTCCTGCTTCCCAAGACCGATTTCCCCATGCGGGCAAATCTGGTGCAGCGCGAGCCGGGCCGGGTCGCGCATTGGGACCAGCTCGGCCTTTACGCGCGTATCCAGCAGATCCGCGCCGGCGCCCCCGCCTTCGTCCTGCACGACGGCCCGCCGTTCACCAACGGCGACGTCCACATTGGCACCGCGCTCAACAAGACGCTCAAGGACATCGTCAACCGCTACAAATCCATGCGCGGTTTCCGCACGCCCTACGTGCCCGGCTGGGACTGCCACGGCCTGCCCATCGAGCAGAAGGTCAGCCGCGAGATTCAGGAGAAGAAGCTCACCCTTACCACCGCCGAGCTGCGCGCGAAGTGCGACGAGTTTTCGGAGAGCTGGATCGCCAAGCAGACCACCCAGTTCAAGCGCATCGGCGTGCTCGCCGACTGGTCGAACGAATACAAGACAAAGGCCCCAGCCTTCGAGGCCGACATCCTGCGCACCTTCGCCGCCTTCGTCGAACAGGGCCTCGTCTATCGCAGCAAGAAACCCGTTTATTGGTCCATCCCCTTTGAGACCGCCCTCGCCGAGGCCGAGATCGAATACAAGGAGCACACCTCCGTCGCGATCTGGGTAAAGTTCGCCGTCCCCGCCACCGAGGCGGCCAAGTTTGGCCTCCCGGCCGACAAGCCGCTCTTCATCGTCATCTGGACAACCACGCCGTGGACGATCCCCGCCAACCTCGCGATCGCGCTGCACCCCGAGGTGGAATACGCCGTCGCCGATCTCGGCGCCGAGCGGATTATCGTCGCCTCGGCCCTGCTCGGTGCGGTCTCCAGCGCGGCGAAAATCGAGCCGCAACCCTCGGTCGTGCAGACCGTCGTTGGCGCCAAGCTCGAAAAGCTCGCCGCCCGCCATCCCTTCATCAACCGCGCCTCGCCCGTCGTGCTGGCCGACTACGTCACGACCGACAGCGGCACCGGCGCCGTCCACACCGCGCCCGGCCACGGCGCGGAGGACTACCAGACCGGCCTTAAGAACGGCCTCGAGGTTTACTGCCCGGTCGGCGACGACGGCAAATACCTCGACGACGGCCGCGTGCCCGCCGACCTCGTCGGGCTCACCACGCTCGAAACCGTCGAGGAGCTTAAGACCAAAAAGCCCTCGCCCGCCAATCTTGCGGTCCTCAAAAAACTCGCCGAGGCCAACGCCCTGCTTGCGAAAGCCAAGTATCAGCACAGCTACCCGCATTGCTGGCGCTCCAAGACGCCGATCATTTTTCGCGCGGTGGACCAGTGGTTCGTGTCGCTCGACAAGGCCGGTCACCGCCAGATCGCGCTCAGCGAGATCACCAAGATCGCACAGAACCAGGGTTGGATTCCCGCTTGGGGCGAGGCCCGCATCCGCGGTGCCGTTGAGTCGCGTCCGGACTGGTGCATCAGCCGCCAGCGTTCGTGGGGCGTGCCGATCATCGCCTTCTACGGCCCCGACAAGCAGGCCTACCTCGACGCCGGGGTCATCCGCGCCGTGGCCGACAAGATCGCGACCAAAGGCACCAACTTCTGGTATGACTCCACCGCCGCGCAGATTCTCGACGGCGTGAAACTGCCCGCCGGCTGGCCCGCCGCGACCGACCTCACCTGCGGACGCGATACGCTCGACGTGTGGATTGATTCCGGCTCCACCCAGGCCGCCGTGCTCAAGCGCGGTCAGGGCGGCACCTCATGGCCGGCCGACCTCTACCTCGAAGGCAGCGACCAGCACCGCGGTTGGTTTCAATCTTCGCTTTGGAACAGCGTTATCGCCTTTGGCGGCGCACCCTACAAGGCCGTCCTCACCCACGGGTTCATCGTGGACAAGGACCGCCAGAAAATTTCCAAGAGCTCGACCTACCAGAAGCCCCAGACCGCCGACGCCTACATCGCCCAGCACGGCGCCGATGTTATCCGCCTCTGGATCGCCTCGCAGGACTTCCGCGACGACATCCCGGTGGACGACGAGATCCTAAAGAACGTCGGCGAGGCGTATCGTCTTTTCCGCAACACCTTCCGGTTCCAGCTCTCCAACCTGTTCGACTTCGACGCCGCCCGACACGCCGTGCCCGTCGCCGCGATGGACGCGCTCGACCGCTGGGCGCTGCACCAGACGGCCACGCTCATCGCCGAGTGCACCAAGGCCTACGACGCCTACGAATTCCACCGGGTTTACCAGCTCTGCAACCAGTTCTGCTCGGTCACGCTGTCGGCCATCTACCACGATATTCTAAAGGACCGGCTCTACACGCTCGGCGCCGCCCACCCCCTCCGCCGCTCATCGCAGAGCGCCATCGCCGCAATCTTCGAGTCGCTGGTGAAGCTGCTCGCACCCTTCCTGACCTTCACCTGCGACGAAGCGTGGAGCTTTGCCAAGACCGGCAAGGAATACAGTGATGCCTCAATTCATCTGGAAGACTGGCCCAAAGTGGCGCCGGACTGGATAAATACTGAGCTAGCCACAGAGATGGCCTCTCGGCTACGCTACCGCACTTTGGTCAATGAGGCTATTGAGCCCCTCCGCAGCGCCGGTAAACTAGGGAAATCGCTGGATGCAGTCGTGACTTTTCGAGGAGCAATGGCTGACCATGAATTGCATGCAGTAGGTCTTGAGCGGTCGGTTCTAGCGGAACTGTTCATTGTTTCTGACGTCAAATTTTCCCCAACCGCGGGCGTCACTCCCGAAAACTCGATCCAGATCGAGCCTTGTTCCGAAATCGGCTATCATCGCTGTCCCCGCTGCTGGCGCTGGGTGCCGGCCCTCGAACCAAGTTCGCACGGAAACGTCTGTCCGCGTTGCGTTGCCGCGCTAAAGTCCTAATTTCTTTCTTAACCCTCCCCAAATCTCCCCATGGCCAAACCAAAACCAAAGACAAAAAAGGCGTCGCCCTCCAAGCCCGCCAAAAAAACGTCTGCCAAACCCGCTCCTTCCAAGCGCAAGCCCGCCCCGGCCCACGCGAAGAAGCCCGCGCCGGTCAAGCCCGCCGCTCCCGCCAAAAAGCCGGAGCCCGCGCGCAAACCGGCGCCCGCGGCCAAGGCAGCACCCGTTTCCATGGCAAAATCCGATTCCAAAAACGCGCTCCGCGCCAACATCCTCAAGCGCAAGGCCACCGCCAAGCCCATCGCCTTCAGCCTCGACGAGGTCCGCGCCATCGCGAAAACCGTCACCACCAAGACGGCCGCCGCCAAGCCGGCGAAGCAGCCCGGCAAGGCCGCTGCCGCCATCGCCCCGGTGAAGCCGGCCAAGCCCAACCACATCAAGGCCGCCTCGCTCGCCGACATCCTCGGCTTCAACCCGAAGAAGCAGGCCAAGCTGGACCCGGCCGACGCCGCCGACGTCCCCGAGAAATTCAAGCGCTACTACAAGCTGCTGGTGGACCTGCGCAACCACCTCACCGCCGGCATCGAGCTGCACTCCGAGGAAACCCTCAAGCGCTCCGCCAAGGACGACGCCGGCGACCTCTCCTCCTACGGCCAGCACATGGCCGACGCCGGCACCGATACCTTCGACCGCGACTTCGCCCTCAGCCTCGTTTCCAGCGAGCAGGAAGCGCTCTCCGAGATCGACGCCGCCATCAAGCGCATCCACGCCGGCACCTACGGCGTCTGCGAGCACACGCAGCAGCCCATTCCCAAGGAACGCCTGCTTGCCGTGCCCTTCACCCGCTACACCGCCGAGGCCCAGAAGGAGATCGAGCGCAACCGCCACCGGTCGCGCACCCAGGCCGGGCTGTTCGGCGAACACGGCGAGGATTCCGGCAAGATGATGGAAGACTCGGGCGACGAGTGAGGCGGGATTTCAATTTTGGATCCTTGATTCCCGATTGAAACCCAGCCGCCAGCCTGAAGTTGAAAACCAGCGCGCCGGCCCCGCCATGTCCGGCGCACCGGACGCGGAGCCGCCCGCGTCGAAACTCCGGCGCCTGCTCGCCTACCGGCTGCTGCTCACACTCGCGCTGACGGTCTTCGCCCTCGATCAGGTCACGAAAACGTGGATCGATGCCCGGCTGCCCTTGGGCACCTACGGCCTCGCCCACGGCGCCATTGAAGTCATCCCCGGCTTCTTCCACCTCGTGCACGTTGGCAACACCGGCGCGGCATGGAGTCTCTTCACCGGCAAGAGCTTCTTCCTCGCCCTGCTCGCCCTGGCCACCCTCGGGGCAATTTTCATCTGGCGGCGCGCGCTCGGCCTGCAGGATCGCACCGCCCAGCTCGCCTTCGGCCTGCTCTGCGGCGGCATCGTCGGCAATCTCGTGGACCGTTTTCTGCACGGCCATGTGATCGACTTCATCGACCTCCATTTCGGCGCCTACGTCTATCCCACGTTTAACGTGGCCGACGCCGGTATCTGCATCGGCGTAGGCATCTATCTCTGGCACTCCCTGCGGCACCCGCAGTAGCGCGGTTTAACAACATGGCCGAGACAGGCAGGGCCTGACTCGTCGAAAGAAAGCCAGCCCTTGTGCGCTTCCGGCGCATCCACCAAAGCCGCGGTCTGCTCGGCCTGTCCGCCATAGCCTTGCTGTGTCCGCCGAAGCCTCAGGCGAAGGTGGGGCGACGGCGGGAGAGCGGACCCTACCGGCGCTACCGCGCCCAGGTGTGCGACGGCCGCAGTGTTATTTTAACCGCAGCAGCCAGGGCTCACTCCACGTTGGCCATCTGCTCGCGGACGCGTTCGAGTTCGTTCTTCAGCTCGATCACCGCCCGGGCAATGGTCAGGTCATTGGCCTTGCTGCCAATGGTATTCACCTCGCGACCGATTTCCTGCAGGAGAAACTCCGCCTTGCGGCCGATCTCGCCCTCCGCCCGCAGCAACGCACCGAACTGGTCGAAATGGCTGCGCAGGCGCGTGAGTTCCTCGGTCACATCGCAACGGTCGGCAAAGAGCGCGATCTCGCGGAGCACCCGTTCATCGTTCACGTCGAGCTGCAGCTCCGCCTGCCGCAGCCGCTGGAGCAACTGCTCACGGTAGGCCGCGGGGACGAGCGGAGCCCGGGCCGCCACCGCCTCGGTGTGACGGCGCAGCGTTTCCAGCCGGGAACTGAAATCAGCCAGCAGCGCCTCACCTTCCTTTGCCCGCATCGCGGCAAAAGCCTGCAGCGCCTCACCCAGCACCGTGTTCACCACCGGCAGCGCCGCCTCCGCTGCGGGCAGCTCAGGGGTTCGGCGCAAGGAATTGACCACCGCCCACAACAGCTCGGGCGTCGGCTGAAAACCCAGCCCGCGGGCCTTCGCCAGCTCCCCGAGCCGGTCCAGCGCCGCGTTGATCTCGGCCTCGTCCCAGGCCGGCTCGCTGCCGCCACGGGCGCCCGTCAGCTCAAAGTTCACCGTCACGCGTCCGCGGCAGGCGGCCTGCCGCACGCGCTCGCCGACCCCGGCCTCCAGGCTTTCCCAACCCGCCGGCAGGCGAATGGCCAAATCGAGTGACTTCCGGTTCACGGAACTCACCTGGACGGTGAGCGTATAAGTGCCCACCCCCGCCGTCCCCCGCCCATAGCCGGTCATGCTCTTCATGGAAGCGATGAAATCCTAAATCCCAAGGGACTAAATCCTAAAATTGTCCGCCCAGACGATTGATGATCGTGGAGTAAATTTTCACCAATTGCGTGGCTTCATCATTCAACCGTGCCTGCTCTGTTCGCAAAGACTCGGTGTCGCCCGGATTGATCAGCCGAATCCACAATCCCGACTCACGCGCCTCCTTGCGACAAATGCGAAACCGCATCAGCCGATCCTGTTTACCCAAGGCGTTGTCCGCTTCGATGTGATTGGCGGCAACCGAACCCGAGGATCGCACCACTTGGCGCAAATCCTCCGTATTTGAAACCGTCGCCGGCACCTGTCCGGCAAAGCGACGCACATCCACCGCAAACCATTCCGTCCTTTCGGCCAAGTCATCCATGTTGGGATTTGGCCGCTTGAGATTTAGGATTTCGCCTTTTGCGCATCGCTCAAAAGGCGCGCCACCTGCTGCACATCCTTGTCGCCACGGCCGGAGAGATTGATGAGGACGATCTTGTCCGCCGGGAGCTCCCGGGCGCGCTTGAGGCCCTGCACGAGGGCGTGGGTGCTCTCCAGCGCCGGGATGATGCCTTCCAGCCGCGCGCAGAGCTGGAAGGTCTCCAGCACCTCGTCGTCGCTGGCGTAGGTGAACTCGATGCGGCCCCGGTCGCGGTAAAACGCATGCTCGGGACCCACCGCGGCGTAATCGAGCCCGGCGGAGACCGAATGCGTGAGTTCGATCTGCCCGTCGGCATCCTGCAGGATGAAGGTCTTGCAGCCTTGCAGCACCCCGAGGCGGCCGCCGGCGAAACGCGCCGCATGCCCGCCGCGCTGGATGCCGTGGCCGCCGGCCTCGACGCCAAACATGCGGATGCCCGGCTCTTCCAGGAAATCGAAAAACAACCCGATGGCGTTGCTGCCGCCGCCGACGCAGGCGACCAGTTCGTCGGGCAGCCGGCCTTCGCGCGCCAGCATCTGCTCCCGCGCCTCCTGCCCGATCACGCGGTGAAAATCGCGCACCATCATCGGATAGGGGTGCGAACCGTAGGCCGTGCCGAGGATGTAGTGGGTCGAGCGCACGTTGGTCACCCAGTCGCGCATCGCTTCGTTGATCGCCTCCTTGAGGGTCTTCTGGCCCGCCTCCACGCCGCGCACCTCGGCGCCCATGAGCCGCATGCGGAAGACATTCAGCGCCTGCCGTTCCATGTCGTGCGCGCCCATGTAAACGACGCACTCCAGGCCGAACTTCGCGCAGGCCGCCGCCGTCGCCACGCCGTGCTGGCCCGCGCCGGTCTCGGCAATGATGCGCTTCTTCCCCATGCGCTTCGCCAGCAGCGCCTGCGCGAGGGCGTTGTTGATCTTGTGCGCGCCGGTGTGCAGCAGGTCCTCGCGCTTGAGGTAGATCTTCGCCCCGCCGCAGTGCTCGGTGAGCCGGCTGGCGAAATACAGCTCCGTCGGCCGGCCGGCAAACTCCTTGAGGTGCTGCCGCAGCTCCCGCTGGAAATCCGCATCCTCGCGCGCCCGCAGGTAGGCCTGCTCCAGCTCCTGCAGCGCCGTCATGAGCGTTTCCGGGACATAGACGCCGCCATAACGGCCGAAATGCCCGGCGGCATCGGGCAACGAGGTGCGGTCGAGCGGAGCAGTGGTGGCGGACATGGGCGTCACTGTGCGCAACTGCCGGCGGCTGGCAAAGGGTTTTGCAGCGCCCCGTGCGTCATGCGGTGCGCTTCACCGTGACGAGCGTGAGGTCGTCGCGCTGGGCCGTGGCGCCGGCAAAACGGTGCACCTGCTCAAGGATGCCGTCGTTCAGCTCCCGCGCGCTGCGGGAATGGAGCGTGCGGACGGTGTCGGCCAGCCGCGGGCCGGAGAACTCCTTGTCCTCCTCGTTCGGCGCCTCGGTGATGCCGTCGGTGTAAAGCACGAGCACGTCGCCGGGGCCGAAGCGCTCGCGCTGGTCCGCGATCACGGCGGAGAAAATCTCATCCGGCACCATGCCGAGCGGCATGCCCTCGGAGCCCGCGTAGCTTTCCTCCGGCACGCCGGTCACGGCGTGCCGGCGCGAGAACAGCGGCAGTTCATGCCCGGCGCGGGCAAAGGTCACGGACTGCGCCGCGGTGTCGATGACCGCGTAGATCATCGTGATGAACATGCCGCGCATGTCCTCGCCGAGCGCGCGGTTGAGCTCGCTGAGCGCCGCAGCGGGGGATTCGTGCCGCGGGGCGATCTGCCGCAGGTTGGTCCGGCAGATGGCCATCAGCAGCGAGGCCGGGATGCCCTTGCCCGAGACATCCGCCACCACCACGCCCAGCCGCGTCGCGCCGAGCGGGAAAACATCATACAGGTCGCCGCCGACTTTCTGCGCCGGGGCGTAGCGCGCATCAAGGTCGAGCCCCGGGATGGCCGGCGCCTCCTTCGGCAGCAGCATCTGCTGGATGCCGCTCGCGAGCGAGAGGTCGAGGTCCATCTGCCGTTTCTCCAGTTGGAAGTTCAGAAACTCGGCATTGTGCAGCGCCAGCGCCGCCTGCTCGCCAAGCGACTGCAGGAGCGAAAAATCTGTCGTGGTGAACGGACTGCCGTCCGCGGAATTCGCCACCGCCAGCACGCCGAAAAAGCGGTCGCGAAACTGCAGCGGCACGGCGATGACCGAGCGGACCGCCAGCGCGGGATCCTCATGCACGACCACCCGCGGGTCGGCCATCGCATCCGCGATGAGCTGGCCCTTGCCCGTCTGCACCACCGCGCCGACGATGCCCTCGGTGTCGGGGAAGGACTCCGACTTGAGCACCTGCTCGATGAACTTGGCGCGCGTCGCGAGTTTTTCCCGCACGGCCGGCGGGAGCGGACGGTGCGGCGGAAAGATGCCCTCGACCGCCACGCTGCGCATCAGGCCGTCGGCCTGCCGGTCGAACATGCAGGCACTGAGCGCGCCCGAGCACAGGATGGCCGCATGGACAATGCGCTGGTGCAGCTCCTGCGGCCCCAGCCCCTCCCCCAGCGCCTCGGCCATGTGGTGCATGAAGTCCACCACGAGCTGGCGCTCCTGCGCCACCTGCTGCTTTTCCTCGTCGAGCCGCTCCGACTCCTTGCGGGAGCGGTAGAGCGGCACCAGCATCGCGAGGGCGCCGGCCAGGACTCCGAGGATGAGCAAAAACATGGGAACGGCTGGTTTGGCAGGCCGCCCCGCCCCCGGCAATGCGGAATGCGCCCCGCCCGGCGCTTTCCTATTTCTGCTCGACGCGGTTTTTCAGGAAGGCCAGCACGTCCTGGAATTTGCTCCGGTTGCCCTCGTCGGCGCTCACGAGATTTTCATGCGCCTCCAACACGAGCCGGGCGTGCTCCAGTTCGGACCGCGCGGCGGCCTCCAGCGGCTGGTTGCAGTTGTCGAAATTGAGCTTGGCATCCCCCGCGTCCACGGTGAGCAGCCGGTGCAGGCCGAGGTTGCGAACGAGCTCGAGGTTGCGCTGGCCCACGCGGGACAGGATGAGCTTGCCGCCGGTCTTGCGGATTTCGAGCGCGGCCCCGGCCAGCACGCCGAGGAACGTGCTGTCCATGCTCGCGCAGTGCTGGAAATCCACCACCAGGCGGGTTTTGCCCAGCTTGACCATCTCGGCCACGAAGTCCTTCAGCCCGGCGCTGTTTTGGAAGCACGCGCGACCGTCGATGCGCACGACGACGGGGTCGGAATACGCATCCACCAGATAGACGGGCTTGCTGGCTTCAGGCATGGGACAATGTCGGCAAAATCCGGGAAAACGCAAAACCCGGAGGCAAATCCGGGCTTTGCCTCCGGCCGCGCTCAGTTTTGCGCGATGATTTGGCGCAGCACGTAGGGCAGGATGCCGCCGTGCTGGTAGTAATCGATTTCGATCGGCGTATCGATGCGGCAGCGCACCGGCACGTTCTCGACCGAACCGTCCTTGCGGGTGATCTTGAGCGTAAGATCCTGCTGGGGCTTGAGCGAGCCGTCGAGGCCGGCGACATCGTAGGTCTCGGAGCCGTCGAGCTTCAGCGTCTGGGCCGTGGTGCCTTCCTTGAACTGGAGCGGGAGCACTCCCATGCCGACGAGGTTGGAGCGGTGAATGCGCTCGAAGCTCTGCGCCACGACGACCTTTACGCCGAGCAGGTTGGTGCCCTTGGCCGCCCAGTCGCGCGACGAGCCGGTGCCGTATTCCTGGCCGGCGATGACGATGAGCGGCGTGCCGGCCGCGATGTGCTTCACCGCGGCGTCATAGATCGCCATCTTTTCCCCGGTGGGCTGGTAGAGCGTGTTGCCGCCCTCCTCGCCGCCGAGCATCAGGTTCTTGATGCGGACGTTGGCGAAGGTGCCGCGCGTCATGATGCGGTCGTTGCCGCGGCGGGAGCCGTAGGAGTTGAAGTCCGCAAACTCGACGCCGTTTTCCAGGAGGAACTTGCCGGCGGGCGAGGTCTTCTTGATCGCGCCGGCCGGCGAGATGTGGTCCGTGGTGACGGAGTCGCCGAAGATGCCGAGCGCGCGGGCGCCGGCGATCGGCTGGATGCTGCCGGGCGTGAGCGAGAAATTCGCGAAGAACGGCGGCTCCTGGATGTAGGTGGACTTGGTGTCGAAGGCGTAAACGTTGCCCGTGGTCGAGGGGATCTCGTTCCATTTCGGGTTCTGCTCGGCGAAGTTGCTGTAGAGCCGGCGGAACACCTCGGGCTTGAGCGCGGCCTGCATCTGGTCGCGCACTTCCTGCAGGGTCGGCCAGATGTCCTTCAGGAAGACCGCGCTGCCGGTCTTGTCCGTCCCGAGCGGCTCCTTGCTCAGGTCGATGTCCACCCGGCCCGCGAGGGCAAAGGCGACGACGAGCGGCGGCGACATGAGGAAGTTGGCCTTGATGTTCTGGTGGACGCGCGCCTCGAAGTTGCGGTTGCCCGAAAGCACCGAGGCGGCGACGAGGTCGTGCTTCACCACGGCCTCCTCGATCGGCGCGGCCAGCGGGCCGGAATTGCCGATGCAGGTCGTGCAGCCGTAGCCGACCGTCTGGAAGCCGAGCTGGTCGAGGTAGGGCGACAGGCCGGTCTTGTCCAGGTAGTCGGTGACCACGCGCGAACCGGGGGCCAGCGAGGATTTGACCAGCGGATTGACCTTCAGGCCCTTGGCCACGGCCTTCTTGGCGAGCAGACCAGCGGCGAGCATCACGCTCGGGTTGGAGGTGTTGGTGCAGCTCGTGATGGCCGCGATGAGCACGGAGCCATGGCCGACCTTCGTGCCGCCGACCTCGGCGGAGACGGTGGAGAACTCCTCCGCCTTCTTGCCAAAGCCGTTTTCGGTGACGGGCTTCGCAAACGCGCCGGTGAACTCCTGCTTGAGGCTGGGCAGCTCGATGCGGTCCTGCGGGCGTTTCGGCCCGGCGACCGAGGGCACGACCGAGGAGAGGTCGAGTTCGAGGTCGGTGGAGTATTCGATCTGCCCCTTCTGCGGAATGCCCCACAGGCCCTGCGCCTTGTAGTAGGCCTCGTAGAGGGCGACCTGCGCCTCATCGCGCCCGGTGGCCCGGAGGTAGTTCGCGCACTCGGCATCGATCGGAAAGAAGCCCATGGTCGCGCCATATTCGGGGGCCATGTTGGCGATGGTCGCGCGGTCCACGACGGGGAGGGCCGCGGCGCCGGGGCCGTAAAACTCGACGAACTTGCCGACGACCTTCGCCTTGCGCAGCATCTGCGTGATGGTCAGCGCGAGGTCGGTCGCGGTCACGCCCTCGCGGAGCGCGCCGGTCAAGTGCACGCCGACGACGTCAGGCGTGAGGAAATAGACCGGCTGGCCGAGCATGCCGGCCTCGGCCTCGATGCCGCCGACGCCCCAGCCCACGATGCCGATGCCGTTGATCATCGTGGTGTGCGAATCGGTGCCGACGAGGGTGTCGGGATAATAGACGCCGCCCTGGTTGAGCACGCCTTTCGCGAGGTATTCGAGGTTCACCTGGTGCACGATGCCGATGCCCGGGGGCACGACCTTGAAGGTGTCGAAGGCCTGCATGCCCCACTTCAGGAACTGGTAGCGCTCGCGGTTGCGCGAAAACTCCAGGTCGAGATTGCGCTTCAGCGCATCGGCGCTGCCGGCGAAGTCCACCTGCACGCTGTGGTCCACCACAAGGTCCACCGGCACGAGGGGCTCGATGATCTTCGGGTTTTTGCCCAGCTTGGTCACCGCGGAACGCATCGCCGCGAGGTCCACGAGCAGCGGCACGCCCGTGAAGTCCTGCAATACGATGCGGGCGACAACGAAGGGGATCTCCTCCGTGCGCGGCGCCTTCGCCACCCAGGAGGCCAGCGCCTTCACGGCGGGCTCGGCCACCCGCTTGCCGTCGCAGTTGCGGAGCAGCGACTCAAGCACGAGCCGGATGGAGACGGGCAGCTTCCGGACGTTGAAGCCGGCCGACTCGAGCGCGGGCAGCGAGTAGAACTGGTGCGACGCACCGTTGGCGGTGAACGTCTGGAGCGTGTTGAAGGGATTGGGCTGGGACATGGAAATGAGGGCCGGGGAGCGGGTTATTTGGCGAGCGCGAGCTTGATGGCGTCGAAGTTCGGGAGGTCCTTGGGCGTGGCCGTCTGCTCGGCGTATTTCACGACGCCGTTCCGGCCGATCACAAACGCGGCGCGGGCCGAGGTATCGCCGATGCCGGCGAGGTTGGGAAACAACACGCCGTAGGCCTTGGTAACCTCCTTGTTCAGGTCGCTGACGATCGTGAGCTTGATCTTGTTCGCGGCGGCCCACGCTTCCTGCGCAAAGGGGCTGTCCACGCTGATGGCGATGACGTTGGCGCCCAGTTTTTCGTAGTCGCCCAGGCCGGCCGTGGTGTCGCACAGCTCGGCGGTGCAGACGCTCGTGTAGGCCAGCGGGAAGAAGAGCAGCACGGTCTGCTTTTTGCCGAAATTGTCGCTCAATTTGATGTCCACGAGACCTTCGGCGGTCTTGGACTTGAGGGTGAAATCAGGGGCTTGGGCGCCGACGGCGATGGGCATGGTGGGAAGTGTGTGACAGGGTTGCAGGTTGAACCGGGCGCCTGCCCGGGGATAGGAAGGGCAAAATTGGGTCCCTCCCCCGCAATAGACAAACCGTTTTTCCCGAAAGAAGGGGTGATTCTATTTTCGCAACCGGGCCCATAAGATTTGTTTGCGCGCGGGCCGGCCCGGGGCGTTTACTGCCCCGCTGTTCCCACCATGACCCTGCTCGAAGACCTCCAATGGCGCGGCCTGCTGGCCGACTGCACCGACCTGGATGCGCTCACCAAGCGCCTCAACGAGGGGCCGGTCACGCTGTATTGTGGCTTCGACCCCACCGGCGACTCGCTCCACGTCGGCCACCTGCTGCCCCAGCTCATGCTCCGCCGCTTCCAGGAGGCGGGCCACCACGCCATCACCCTCGCCGGCGGCGCCACCGGCATGGTTGGCGACCCCTCCGGCAAATCCGCCGAGCGTAACCTGCTCACGCCGGAACAGCTCGCCCACAATGTCGCCGCCGTGAAGGTGCAGCTCAGCCGGCTGCTCGACTTCAACCGGTCCGGCAACCCGGCGCGGCTCGTCAACAACGCCGACTGGACGGCCCCGGTCAGCTTTCTCGATTTCCTCCGCGACATCGGGAAACATTTTTCGCTGAACGTCATGCTCGCGAAGGATTCGGTGAAATCGCGCATGGAGGGCGACAGCGGCATCAGCTACACCGAGTTCAGCTACCAGCTCCTGCAGGCCTTCGATTTTTACCACCTGCGCAAGACCGCCCACTGCGAGCTCCAGATCGGCGGTTCCGACCAGTGGGGCAACATCACCGCTGGCACCGACCTCATCCGCAAAAAGCTCGGCGTCACCGCCTGGGGCTGGACCTTCCCGCTCATCACCAAGGCCGACGGCACCAAGTTCGGCAAGACCGTGGGCGGCGCCGTCTGGCTCGATCCGCAGAAAACCAGCCCCTACAAGTTCTACCAATTTTTCGTGAACACCGAGGACGCCAAGGTCGTCGAGTATCTCAAAAAGTTCACCTTCCTCCCCCGCCCTGCCATCGAGGAACTGGCGGCGAAACACGCCGCCAACCCCGGCGCCCGCGAAGCCCACAAAGCCCTCGCCCGCGAGGTCACCCAGCTCGTCCACGGCCCCGACGCCCTCGCCGCCGCGCTCAAGGCCAGCGAGATCCTCTTCGGTGCCGAAATCGGCGACACCGCCGAGGAAATTTTTCGCGACGTCGTCGGCGAAGTGCCGACGAAGGAACTGGAAAAATCCAAGCTGGAAGGTGCCGGCACCCCGCTCGTCGAACTGCTCGTCCACAGCGGCCTCAGCCCGTCAAAAGGCCAGGCCCGCAAGGACATCGAGGGCGGCGGCATCTACGTAAACAACGTCAAGTCCCCCGACCTAGCCCGCGCGCTCACCGCCGCCGACCTGCTGTTCGGCAAATATCTGCTGCTGCGCAAGGGTAAGAGAACTTACGCGGTGCTCCAAGCGCGCTGACCGCCGTCACATCCCCTTCGGCGGCTGCCAGAGTTCGATGCGGTTGCCCTCGGCGTCCTTGATCCAGGCAAACTGGCCGTATTCGGATTTTTCGATGCCCTTCGGGTCGATCCAGACCTTTTCCTTTTTCAGCACCGCGAGCAGCTTCTTTAGGTTGGCCACGCGGTAGTTGACCATGTGGCCCTGCCCGCCCTTGCCGAAATATTCCGTGTCGGCTGGAAACGGGCTCCAGACCGTCATGGCTTTCTTTTTTGGATTCTTGGCCTCGCGCCAGGGAAAGGTGCAGCCGCCCCAGGGCTCGAGCGGCAGTCCGAGGTGACGCTGATACCAGACACCCAGTTTCTCGGGGTTTTTGGCCCGGAAGAAGACCCCGCCGATGCCGTTGATGCGTGCTTTGGTTTTCATGGGAGACCCTAGAAAAACATCGCCTCGCTCAGGGCGTTCTCGGGTGCGAGGAGGCTAACCGAAGCCGACAACACGGTGCGGCCATGTCCATAGTCGGCCTCGAAGGTCGCATGGCCGGTGCGCAGATCGCCGTTCCAGCGGAAGCAGCGCTGCGGATCCGCATACTGGAAAACCACCCCGCAATGTCCGGCGGCCGATGGCTTAGTGCGGTAGGCCAGCTTCCCCGCCGCCGCGCCGCAGCTCGTGAGCCGGCGCTCCAACCAGGCGGCGAGCACGCGCGCCTCCGCCGCCAGTTCCGGCCCGGCGGAAACCTCCACCGCCTGCAGGCCGGTCACCAGCAAGGCTGGCGCGTAGCCGGCCAGAAATTGGCCGATCGTCTGGCGCACCGGCAGCAGCCGCGCGTGAACGAGGTCGCGGAGGTTTTCAGGATTGGGCCAAGGATAGGTCATGGCATCCGGCGGCGCGATGGCGCTGTCGATGAGGACGCGTTTGGCGCGGCTGAGCAGGTAACGGTAGTCGGCCAGCTTGACGCTCGCCGAAAATCGGTGCGCCCAATAGTAAAGCGGCAGGTCGGTCGAGAGGCATACCGAGACCTGATCCTCCAGGTGCAGACGCGCCAGCTTCGGGTAGCTCAGCATCACGAATTCAACGCAGCGGGTGTCGCCCTTGGTTTTCCCAAGGTGGCATTCGCCGTAGATCTTGGCGCGGATGTCGGTCTCGCCGTTGTCCTCGGCCAGCGGACAAAGCACGACGACGCGGCTGGGATAACGGCGGGAAAAGCGCACGGTGGTCTGGAACTGCTCCGCGGCGTCCTCGGCCGTGGTGAGCAGGCCGAGGTGCAGCACGAAGTTGACTTGCGTGGCCTTGGCGTCGTCGGTCGCCGGCGCGGGGCCGCCGCGGGCGGCGGTGTCGGCCCACATCTTACCGAGGCTCTTCGAGATCGCGCCGACCGGAACCTCGATGCCGGGCAGGGCGTCGAATATCGCGGCCATGGCTCAGGGTTGCCGCCAGACGTGGTGACGCTTGGCGAGCAGGGCGTCGGCATTGGCCGGCCCCCACGAACCGGCGGGATAACTATCCATGCCCTCGCGGCCCGCGGCGGCCCAGGCCTCGAGGATCGGCGTGCAGAGTTTCCAGGAGGTCTCGGCCTCGTCGCCGCGGATGAAGAGCGTGCCGTCGCCGATCATCGCGTCGAGCACGAGGCGTTCGTAGGCCTCGGGCGTGTTGGAGCCGAAGGTGGTGGCGTAGCGGAAACTCATCTTCACCGGCTGGGTGCGGGTCTCGAGGCCGGGGATCTTGGCGTTGAGGATGAGGCTCAGGCCCTCGTCGGGCTGGATCTGGAACGAAAGCGTGTTGCCCGCGAGGTTGAAGCGGTCGCCGTCGGCGAAGAGCGTGCCGGGCGGCCGCTTGAAGTTCACCGCAATCTCGGAGACGCGGCGGGCCATGCGCTTGCCGGAGCGCAGGTAGAAGGGCACGCCCTGCCAGCGCCAGTTGTTGATGCTCAGGCGCAGTGCGGCGTAGGTCTCGGTGCCCGAGTCCGCCGCGATGCCCTCCTCCTCCAAGTAGCCCTTCACCGCCTTGCCGGCGCTCAGGCCCGCGGCGTATTGGGCCCGGGCGACGTCGCCGCCGGGACCGGTCGCAAGCGGCTGGATGGCGCGGAGCAGCTTCACTTTCTCGTCACGGATGGCCTCGGCGTCCAGCGACACCGGCGGCTCCATCGCGGTGAGCGCCACCAGTTGCATGGTGTGGTTCTGGATCATGTCGCGCAGGCAGCCGCTCTGCTCGTAGTAGCCGCCGCGCGAGCCCACGCCGACCTCTTCGGCCACGGTAATCTGCACGCTGTCGATGTAGTTGCGGTTCCACAACGGCTCGAAGATCGCGTTGGCGAAACGCTGCACCAGCAGGTCCTGCACGGTCTCTTTCCCGAGATAGTGATCAATGCGGTAAACCTGGTGCTCCTCGAAGACGGAGCGAATCGTGGTGTTGAGCTGCCGGGCGGAGTCGAGGTCGCGGCCAAAGGGTTTCTCGATGATCACCTTCGCGTGGTGCGGACGGCCGAGGTGCTTGGCCGCGAGGCCGCTAGCGCCGAGATTGTCGAGAATCGGCGCGAAGACGGACGGCGGCGTCGAGATGTAGAAAAGCACCTGCACCTCGCGGCCGGTCTTTTGCTCGATCGCGGCGATGTGCGCTGCCAGCCGGTCGAAGGCCGCGCGCTCGTCGTAGCCGCCCGCCACGTAGGTCGTGTTGGCGGCGATCCGGTCCCAGACCGCGGCGTCAAGTTCGCGGCGGGAAAACTCCTTGATGGCGGCGGCCGCCAAGGTGCGGAATTCCGCATCGGGGATCGCCTTGCGGCCGTAGCCCACGAGATGGAAATCGGCCGGCAGCAGGTTGTCGTGGCCGAGGTTGTAAACCGCGGGGATGAGCTTGCGCGCTGTCAGGTCGCCGGAAGCGCCGAAAATGACGACCACGGTCGGAGGTGCGCCGCGGTGCTTGCTGAGTCCTTGCAGGAAAGGGTGACGCTGGGTGTCGGCCATATGACAGGGGCGCATCCTCGGGCCGCCGCCGGGATGCCGCAAGGGAAATGCTGGTCATAGCCCGCTCAGGGACCGGGGTGAAAGTGCTTCGGGAACAGCGGCAGGTTGGCGAAATGCAGAATCTGCGGCGCCGCGGCCGGGTCCGTCGGCAGCGCCACCTCCACCACATCGAGGCGGAAGGTGCGCGGCATCGGCCGCAATTGCCGCAGATAGGCCGTGCACGCACGCAACAACACGCGGCGCTTCCGCCGGTTGACCGCATATATTCCCGGCACTAGCGCCGCCGCGCTCCGGGTCTTCACCTCGACGAAAACCAAGATCTCGCCGTCAAGGCCCACGAGGTCGATCTCGTCGCGCCGGTCGCGGGGATTGCGCCAGTTGCGGGCCACGATGGCGAAGCCCCGTTCACGCCGCAGGAAGTCCGCCGCCAGCGCCTCGCCCCGCGCCCCGGCGTCGGGCCGGCACCGGAGCCAGTCCAGAAAAGACTGCCACCACTCAGGCATGGGCTGAAGTTTGCACGCATTTCTCATTGCGGCATGCTGCAAGGCCTGACAATTCCAGACTCTGCCCGTCAACGTCAGAGGCATCACCCAAAATGGCTTCACCCAACCTCGCCAGCGCACTCCGCCGCTCCCTCCTCATCAAGGTCATTTCCAAGCCGGCCCCGAGTCGCGAGGACCTTGCCTCCGTCATCGAGCTCACCGCCTCCAAGGTCGTCGAAGCCCTGCAGGCGCAGTCCATGACCTTCTACCTCGTCGAGGGCAACGACATCGCCTTCAAGCACGTTTACTACTCGCCCACCCTGTGGGGGAAGGACAAGGACAAGGAAAAGCAGTTTCAGGAAACTCAGGCCAAGCTCCTCACCCTCAAGCTTCCGCTCGGCACCGGCAACGTCGGTAAGGTCATCCAGACGGGCGAACCGCTCTTCTTCACCAAACACGGGGCTGACGCCGACAGTCTCATGTCCATGGCCAAGAGCACGGGCTTCGAGGTCCACTCGATGCTGACGGCCCCGCTCAAGACCAACATCGTCATCGGCGCCATCCAGGTCCTGAACAAGGAACCCTCCGCCGCCACCGGCGGAGAATTCACCGACAAGGACCTCACCCTCCTCCAGGAAGTCGCCGAATACTCCTCCGCCCTCATCCAGCGGATGGTGGACCCGAAGTTTCAGCTCAACGCCGACGATACCGCCCGCTTCATCGCCAAGCTCACCGACCTGCCGCTTGTCACCGACATTGAGAAACTGGAGCTCGACGACAAACTGATCGAGGTCACCGGCGACGCCATCATCCGGCGCGAAGGCATTTTTCCCCACAAGCGTTGCAGCCCGAACTCCGTGGCGGTGGTGATGACCAACCCGCTGGACTTCGCCAAACGCGAGGCCTTCTCCCAGGCCACCGAGCTGCACATCGAAGAGGTGCAGGTTGTCTCCGCCAGCACCTTTGAAACACTCCTCAAGAAGTTCTTCAAGGAGTCCAAGGCCGCCGCCCCCACCTCGGACGACGTGGACATCGGCTCCATCACCGAGGTCATCAGCTCGGCCTACGACGGCAGCGCCACCGGCGGCACCGGCGATATCAAGGTCGAGGACCTTGAGAGCGAGGAATCCGCGCCCGTCATCCAGCTCGCCAATCGCATCATCGAGGACGCCTACATCGCCGGCGCCTCCGACATCCACATCGAGCCGCAGGAAAAGGATCTCGTCGTCCGCTACCGCGTGGACGGCATGTGCGCCGAGAAGCTCCGCCTGCCCAAACAGGTCACCGGCGCCCTCGTCGCCCGCCTGAAGATCATGTGCAACCTCGATATTTCCGAGCGCCGGTTGCCGCAGGACGGCCGCATCGTGTTCAAGAAATACACGAAGAAGAACATGGACATCGATTTACGCGTCGCCACCGGCCCCATGAAGGACGGCGAGAAGGTGGTCATGCGTATCCTCGACAAGCAGAAGTCCACCCTGCCCCTCCCTGTCCTTGGCTTCTCCGACGAGAACCTCGCCAAATACCGCGAGTGCATCCGCCAGCCCTACGGCATGATCCTGCACTGCGGACCGACCGGCTCCGGCAAGTCCATGACCCTCTACGCCGCGCTCGCCGAGATCAACACGCCCGACGTCAACATCCAGACTGCCGAGGATCCCATCGAGTACACCCTCCCCGGCCTGAACCAGATGCAGATGAGCCGGCAAATCGGCCTCACCTTTGCCCGTGCCCTACGCTGTTATTTGCGTATGGACCCCGACATCATCCTCGTCGGTGAAATCCGCGACGAGGAAACCGCGCAGATCGCCGTCGAGGCCGCGCTCACCGGTCACTTGCTCGTTTCGACGCTCCACACCAACGACGCTCCCTCCACCGTTGCCCGTATCGGTGAAATGGGTGTCGAGGCGTTCAACATCTCCGCTTCCCTTGTCTGCGTCTGCGCCCAGCGCCTCCTCCGCCGCGTCTGCAAAAACTGCAAAACGAAATACAAGCCCGAGGGCCGCGAATGGGAAATCATGAGCAAGGCCCTCGCCATCACCGAGGCTCCCGAGATCTTCAAGGCCAACCCCCAGGGGTGCCCCACCTGCAACGGCACCGGCTACAAGGGTCGCGTCGGCATTCACGAGCTCATGGTCAACTCCGAGGAGCTCACCGAGGGCATCAACAAGGAAGCCGAGGTCGCCGAGCTGAAGCGCATTGCGATGAAAGGCGGCATGAAAACCCTGCACCAGGACTCGATGCTCAAGGTCAAGATGGGCCTCACCACGATCGAGGAAGCCCTCGCCAACGTGCCGCCCGACCTGATCCTCTGAACCGTCCGCTATAACGAAGGCTCAGTTTCATTTCCCCGCGCCCCGACAGACGCACGCAAGGAAGCGTCTGTCCTGAAATGAAGCACTCCATTTCGCGCGTTCCCGCCTGTGCAGGCTCCGCAGGCTAGCTCCAGTTTGCCGGATTTTCGCTGCGTTCCCGGCAGGGCTAGGCCCGGGCGCCGGTGACGGCCTCGGCGATGTTTTGCTGCCGGGCCTCCGGCTCGCCTTCCTCGTGGTTGAACCGCATCGAGACGGTCTTGGACACGCCGCGCTCTTCCATCGTCACGCCGTAGATCGCGTTGGCTGCGGCGACCGTCCGCTTGTTGTGCGTGATGATGATGAACTGCGACTCGTTCACGAATTTCTTCAGCAGGTCCGTGAATCGGCCGATGTTCGACTCGTCGAGCGGCGCGTCCAGTTCGTCCAGCAAACAGAACGGCGAGGGCTTCACCATGTAGAGCGCGAACAACAGCGCCACCGCGGTAAGGGTCTTCTGCCCGCCGGAGAGCAGCGTGATGCTCTTCAGCTTCGTGCCCGGCGGCTGCGCCACGATCTCGATGCCGCTTTCCAGGATGTCCTCGGCCATGACGAGCTCCAGCTCGGCCCGGCCGCCGCCGAAGAGCGTCTGGAAGGTGTAGGCGAAGTTTTTCCGGATCTGCTCAAAGGTCACCTGGAACTGCTGGAGCGAGGTCTGGTTGATCTCGTCGATCGCCTTGAGCAGCTCGGCCTTCGCGGTGGTGAGATCGTCGCTCTGCGCCCGCAGGAAGTCGTGGCGCTGCTTCAGCTCCGCGTATTCCTCGATGGCGACGAGGTTGACCGCACCCATGCTGCCGAGGCGGGCGCGCAGGGCGTCGGCCTCGGCCTTGATCGCCGGCCAGTCGGTGTGCTCCAGCGCGGCCAGATCCGCCTCGGTGGGCTCGCCCTTGGGCTCCTTCTTTTTCCGGCGGCGCTTGGCGGGGGCGGCCTCGCCCTCCGCGGCCTGGGCGGGTGGCGCCGGGGTCTCCGCCTCTTCGTTTTCGTCTTCCTCGTCGAGATCGAGCGGCTTCATGCCTTCGGGCTCGTCGTCGGCGTGCCAAAGCTGGCGCTTCCAATCAATGCCGGTGATGTCCGTCTGGTATTCGCGGGTCGTCTCCTCGCGCAGGAACTCCACGCGCTGGCGGGTTTCCGCGAGCTTGACCTCGTGCGCGCTCAGCAGGTTGTGGGCGGCGTCGGCCTGGGCGTGCAGACCGGCCTGGGTCGCCTCCACCGCATTGATGGCGCGCTCCACTTCCACGAGCTCGATGCGCACGGCCTCCACCTGCTCCTGCGCGACGGCCAGCGTGCCGCCCAGTTGGGCGGCGCGGTCGCGCTGGGTCGCGGCTTCGCGTTCCAGTTCGGTGATCTGCTCGGTCCACACCTCGATCTCCTGCTGGCGCTGCACCAAAAGTTCGCCCAACTGTCCGCGGCGGCGCTCCATCTCGCCGAGGCCGCGGTCGAGCACCTCGACCTTTTGCCGGCGCTCCGCGAGCTCCAGCCGCGCCTGCGCGAGGGATTCACGTTTCACATCCCGGTCGGCCCGCACCTCGTTGATGCGGGTGTCGAGCGTGCTGATTTTCTCCCGCTGCGCGACGGCGGCGGCATCGGCCTCGGCGAGTCCCGCCTGGGCCTTCTCCCAACGCGCATGCGCCTCGTTCCGGGCGGCCTCCAGCGCGGTCAATTCCGTCTCCATCCGGCGCAGGCGGTTGTCCGCCTCCTCCAGGCCGCGCTGGGCATTGCGCTGGTCGGCCTGCACCGCGGCGAGCGCCTGCGTCGCCGCCAGCACTTCCGCCCGGCGCTGCTCGAGCGCTTGTTCCGCCTCGGTCAGCCGCAGGTTGAGGGCATCGATCACCGCCTTCTGCGTGTCGTGGGCCTTCTGCTCATCCGCGAGCGCCCTGGCGGTTTCCCGCAGGTCAATCTCGCGCTGCACGATGCTGTTGGCCGATTTTTTCGCGCTGTGGTGGCCGCCGTAAACCAGCCCGCGCCGGTCCACGAGGTCGCCCTTGCGGGTCGCCACCGCGAGAAAACCAAAACCGGGATTCGCCTTCCAGTAGTCGAGAAAGGCGCCGAGATCGTCGGCCACGTAGCACGCGGCCAGCACGCTCACCGCCGGATGCGCGGCGTCCGTCCCTTGCAGGGCGTCGAGCGCGGGTCTCAGGCCGGCCGGCAGTTCCGCCGCCGGGTCGCCGCCCGCGCCGCACTCCGCGATCCGCAGCACCGCCGAGCCGATCTGCTCGCTTTCGAGCTGCGCGAGGATGCGCTGCGCCGTCGCCACGTCGCTCACGCTGATGGCCTCGGCCGCGGCGCCGAGGAGCGCCTCGACCGCCTTGCCGCAGTCCGGCTTCACCTCGAGCCCCTGCGTGATCGGGGTCGCTTTGCTGCCGGCGAGGGCCTGGTCGAGCCGGCCCTGCAACACCGCCTTGGCGCCTTCGCCGAAGCCTTCCCATTTTTCCTGCAACTGCTGCAGCAGCCGCAGGCGGGCGGTGCGCTGGGCCAGCGCCCGGTCGGTCTCGGAAAGTTTGCGCTGCGCCTCGCGGAACTCGCGGGTCAGTTGGGTGATCGTTTCCTGCGCCGACACCGACTCGTTGTGGGCGCGGGATTTTTCCGCCAAAGCCTGCTCCAACCGCGTGGCCTGCTCCGCGGCGGCAGCGGCCGCCTCCGCGCGCTGGGCCTGGAGGCCGGCGATTTCCTGCGCCAGCGAATCGTGCCGGTGCACGCTGGTCTTCTGGTCCACCTCGTAGCCCGAGCAGTCCGTGCGCAACCGCGCCACCGTGCTCTCCAGTTGCAGGAGCTGGAATTTCGCCTGCTGCAACTCCTGCTCCAGCTTGCTCAGCTCGCCCTCGGCGATCGCCACCTCGCGGTTGCGCTGTTGGAAAACCGCGTCGCTGCTGCCGAGCAGCCCGAGCTGCATTTGCTTGTCCTGCGCGCCGGTGTCGGCCTGCGCCGAGACCTCGCGCAACTGCATCTCCAGTTCGCCGAGGTTGTCGCGCGACGAGGCCAGCCGGTCCTCCAGCCCGCTGCGCTTGATCTGCGCGAGATTGGCCTGGTTCTCCGCGGCCTCGCGCTGCGAACGCACATCATAGACGCCCTGCTGCGCATCCTGCACCCGCTGGTTGAGGCGCTGGCGCTGCGCCTTCTTCTCGTCGAGCGCGGCCTGTTGCGACTCGAGGCTGGCGCGGCGCGCCTCCGCCTCGGCGCGCAAGGCCGTGACCTTGGTTTCCAGTTCGCCCAGCACGCCCGAAAGCTGCGCATGCTGGTGGCCGCTCCACGCGAGGCTCAGGTGCCGCAGCCGGTGGCTGAGGCGCTTGTAGCGCATCGCCTTCGCGGCCTGCCGGCGCAGGCTGCCGATCTGCCGCGAGATCTCGCCGATGACGTCCGCGATGCGGGTCAGGTTCTGCTCGGTGAGCGCCAGCTTGTTCAGCGCCTCGCGCCGCTGGCTTTTGTATTTGGTGATGCCCGCGGCCTCTTCGAAGACCGCCCGGCGCTCCTCCGGTTTCGAGGACAGGATCTGGTCGATCTGGCCCTGCGCCATGATGGAGTAGCTGGTCCGGCCGACGCCGGTGTCCATGAAAAGCTTGTGGATGTCCTTCAGGCGGCAGGGCTGGCCGTTGAAAAAGTATTCGCTCTGCCCGTCGCGGTGCACGCGCCGCATGATCTCGATCTCGTGAAACTCGCTGCCGAGCTGCTTCTCGCAGTCGGTGAGCAGAAGCGAAACCTCGCAGAGCTGGGCGGCCTTGCGGGTGTCGGCGCCCTCGAAGATCACGTCCTGCATCTTGCCGCCGCGCAGCGCCTTCGCGCTCTGCTCGCCGAGCACCCAGCGGATGCCGTCGGCGATGTTGGATTTGCCGCAACCGTTGGGGCCGACCACGGCGGTGACGCCGGGCTCGAAACGGAGCGTGGTGGCGTCGGCGAATGACTTGAAACCGTGGAGCTTGAGCGCCTTGAGATACATGCAGGGGTGAAGTGTGGGACACCCGCAAAGTCGCGCGCAAACGCAAAAAACAAACCGCCGCCCGGCCCACGAAATTTTACCGGGGAAAACTTGCTTGCCACTGCCGCCGCCCCATGCTCCGGCCCCGTCCCCCACCACCCATGCGCCACTGGGAAAAACACCCCGCCGACACCGCCCAGGCCTTCGGGCTCAACGGCTTCGTCGCCATCCCCAACTTCGTCGCCGGCGACGAGCTGGCCGAGATCAACGCCGCCGTCTCCCGCTACCTCCGCGAGATCGCCCCCGCCCGGCCCGAGACCGAGATTTTCTACGAGGACAAGGCCGACCGCAGCACCATCAAGCAGATGCAGGGCCTCCACCTGCACGATCCCTTCTTCGCCGGCCTCATGAACGGCCCCGCCGCCCGCCTCGCCGCCGTCGTCCTCGGGGAGCCCGTGCGCGCCGTGAACCTCCAGTATTTCAACAAGCCGCCCGGCATCGGCCAACCCACCCCGCCGCACCAGGACGGCTATTACTTCAAGCTGAAGCCCAACCACGCCGTCACCATGTGGCTCGCCCTGGAGGACGTGGACCACGAGAACGGCTGCGTCCGCTACGTGCAGGGCTCGCATCGCCTCGGCCTGCGCGCGCACGGCAAGTCCGGCGTCCTGGGTTTCTCGCAGGGCATGCTCGATTTCGGCCTGCCGCACGACGTGGCCCACACCATCACCTGCCCCGCCGCGGCCGGCGACCTGCTGGCCCACCACTCGCTCACCATCCATTGGGCCGACGGCAACCGCTCGCAGACGCGCACCCGTCGGGCGCTCGGCCTTGTTTATTTTGCCGAACGCTGCGAGGTCGATGAGGTCGCGAAGAAGGCTTACCAGGACCAGCTCCACCTCGAACTTCGCGCCGCGGGGAAGATCTGAACCGCCCGCCGGTCCCTCACCGGCTCACTTGTGATCCCAGGGCAGCTTGATCGCGAGGCGTTCGTGTTTCCACACGTGGAACACCTCGAACATTTTCCCGGGATTCAGAATGCCCCGCGGGTCGAGCGCCTGCTTCACGGCCTGCATCGCTTTCACCTGCGCGGGTGAGTGCTGGACGCGCAGGAAGGGCGACTTCGCCAGCCCGATCCCGTGCTCGCCCGAGATCGCGCCGCCGAGCGCGACGACAGTTTTCATCAGCTCGGCCACCGCCGCCTCCGCCGCCTTCGCTTCGGCGGCATCTCCGCGGTGATACATGATGTTCACGTGCAGGTTGCCGTCAGCCACATGCCCGAAGGTGGGGATCGGCAGCCCGGAGCGGCGCTTCAGGCCCGCCAGATAGCGGACAAACTTCACGTAGTGGCGCATCGGCACCACGATGTCCTCGTTGAGCTTCGCGTCGCCGAGCTCGAACATCGCGCCGGAGCATTTGCGGCGCACCGCCCAGAGTTCATCCGCCTCGGTCCGGTTGCGGGCCGCACGGCTGGCCAGTGCATGTTGCCTGGCCCAGGCGAGCACCTCGGCCTTCAGCTCCCGGACTTCGCTGACCGAGCCGGCCAGCTCCAGCAAAATCACCGCCCGGTCGCTTTGACCGGCAAAGACCGGCCGGCCGGTGGCGTGCTCGGCGCAATGCACGCTCTCCCGGTCGAGAAACTCGCAGATCGCCGGCTGCACACGGCGGCGGAACAACGCGAGCGCCGCCTGCAATGCCGCCGTCTCGTCCTTGAAAGCCGTGAGCAGCGTCCAACGCGCCGCCGGTTGCGGGATGAGCTTGAGCACCGCCCCGGTCACCACCCCGAGCATGCCCTCGCTGCCGATCCACAGGTCGCGCAGGTTGAAGCCCGCGGCGAATTTCCGGGTCGCCGTGCCCCAGGTCACCGCCTCGCCGGTCGGCAGGAAGCCGCTGAGCGCGATCACGAAGTCGCGCGTCACCCCGTATTTGCCGCCGTGCATCCCGCCGGCGTTGCAGGCGATGTTGCCGCCGATGGTGCAGTATTCCTTCGAGGAGGGATCGGGCGGGTAAAACCAGCCCACGGCCTCCGCCGCGCGCTGGATGTCGGCCGTCTTCGCCCCGGCCTGCACGTGGGCCATGCCCGCCTCCGCGTCGATGCGGATGCGGTTGAGCCGCAGCATGTCGATCACCCAGCCGCCGCGCACCGGCGCGGCCGACCCCATCAGCGTGGTGCCCCGGCCTCTCACCGTCACCGGCACGCGGTGCCGGTTCGCCAGCAGCAGCGCCACCCCGATGTCGGCCTCACGCCGCGGCTTGATCACCGCCACGGGCACGAAGGGGATTTTGCTGCTGTCAAAAGCCGCGGCCTGCCGCGACGCGTCGTCGGTGGCGACGACCGCGGCGCCGAGGCGGAGCTGCAATTCCCGGGTGGCGGCGGCAAAGGTGGGCATGCCCGTTCATCACACGCCGCACGCCCGCCGCCAATCCCGAATCCGCGTCATGGGCAAATCAGCGCGATTGACCCGCCCGGGCGGGTGCGCTTTGCATTGCCTCCCCATGTCGCTCCCGCTCAAACCCGCCAACGCCTGCGCGTTCGACCAAATCTCCCTCGGCGAAGTCATGCTTCGCCTGGACCCCGGCGAGGGCCGCATTCGCACCGCCCGTTCCTTCCAAGTCTGGGAAGGCGGCGGCGAATACAACACCTCCCGCGGCCTCCGCAAATGCTTCGGCCTGAAGACCGCCGTCGTCACCGCCTTCGTGGACAACGAGGTCGGTCACCTCGTCGAGGATTTCATCATGCAGGGCGGCGTCGCCACCGATTTCATCAAGTGGCGCGAGGACGACGGCATCGGCCGCACCGTCCGCAACGGCCTCAATTTCACCGAACGCGGCTTCGGCATCCGCGGCGCCGTCGGCAATCCGGACCGCGGCAACACCGCCGCCTCGCAACTCAAGCCCGGCGACATCGACTGGGAGCACATTTTCGGCAAGCTCGGCGTGCGCTGGTTCCACACCGGCGGCATCTTCGCCGCCCTCTCCGAGACGACCGCCGCCCTCACCGTCGAGGCCGTCAAAGCCGCCAACAAGCACGGCACCATCGTCAGCTACGACCTCAACTACCGCCCCTCCCTCTGGAAGACCATCGGCGGCCTCAAGAAGGCCCGGGAGGTCAACCGCGAAATCGCCAAATACGTGGACGTGATGATCGGCAACGAGGAGGACTTCACCGCCTCGCTCGGCTTCGAGGTCAAGGGCGTGGACCACAACATCAGCCACATCGAGACCGACGCCTTCAAGCAGATGATCGAGACCGCCGTGAAGGAGTTTCCCAACTTCAAGGTCGCCGCGACCACCCTGCGCGTGGTGAAGAGCGCCACGGTCAACGACTGGTCCGCCATCCTCTGGCACGAGGGCAAATTCCACGAGAGCCGCCAATACCCGGACCTCGAGATCCTCGACCGCGTCGGCGGCGGCGACTCCTTCGCCTCGGGCCTGCAGTTCGGCTTCCTCCAGTTCAACGACGCCCAGAAGGCCGTCGAATACGGCGCGGCCCACGGCGCGCTCGCCTCGACGACCCCTGGCGACACCTCGATGGCCACCCGCAAGGAGGTCGAAAAGACCTTCGGCGGCGGCGGCGCCCGCGTCGTGCGTTGATACCGGTGTAGGGCGGGGTCTCCGAACCCCCGCCTTTGGCCGACGGCATGCGTATCAAGGCGGGGTTCGGAGACCCCGCCCTACATTTACCCCCTACCCCATGTCCACCCCTACCATCACCGTCCAGGATCTCGAAGTCTTCGCCGACCGGCTCGATACCGGTCGCGCGGCCGCCATCTACCGGGAGCACGGCGCCCTCATCGTGCGCGGCCTGATGAAGCCCTACCTCGCGGACATCCGGCGCGACATCGAGGCCTCCGTCGCCCAAGCCCTCGCCCTGCTGCCGCAGGCGCAGCAGGTGCGCGAGGGTTGGAATACCCCGGACGGCACGCTGTTTCTGCCCGCGCCAGCCCACTTCGGCCGCGCGCAGCAGATCATGGTGCTCGGCTGCCGCTACGACACCAGCGCCGCGTTCTTCCGCTCCGCCTTCGAGCCCAAGCTCGTCGATATCCTTGCGGGCATCATCGGCCCCGACATCGAGCTGTTCATGAACGGCCAGTGCCTTTACAAGGAGCCGGTCGGCGGCCACCCGAAGCACCTGCACCAGGACTCCGCCTATTTCGAGCACCGCTTCGAGGGCCCCGTCGGGGTGCTCAACTACGCCGTGGACACCGATCTCGTGAACGGCGCGCTGCACGTCGTGCCCGGCTCGCACCGGCTCGGTCAGCTCCGGCATGTGGACACGTTTTCCCACCTCGGCCTCGATCCGGCGGAGTGGACCTGGGAACAGGCCCTGCCCCTCTGCGGCGAAGCCGGCGACTCGATCTTCTTCCACGTCCGCTGCATCCACGGCTCCAAGGAAAACCACTCCAACGGTCCACGCCCCGTCTTCATCCACCGCTACCGCCGGCCCGATGACTACGTCGTCGTCAACGCCACCACGGCCGACAACCGCGCCGTCGCGGAGAAGCACGCCGCCGCCGCCAAGAAGGAAAACGCCCAACGCGGGCTGATGGTCCGCGGTTTCCGGCCCTACGCCGGGAGTTGAATCGCACCGCTTCGTCCCGCAAGCCCGGGCTCGCCAACCGGGCGGTTCTCCGGTGGGCTGGAGGCATGTTCATCCGGCTGCTCGTCCTGCTTCTGGAGCATTCACCGGCTCTCCGCCGCCTGCTCTGGCGCTGGTGGTATGGCCGGCTGGCCAAGCGTTACCGCGGGGCCGACTGGACGTTCATGAACTACAGCTTCCTCTCGCCGACGGGCCCCGTGCTCACGCTCGACCCCGCGGACGAAGCCGACCGGCTCTGCATCCAGCTTTATCACCGGGTCGCCTCCGCCGCAAATCTCGCCGGCCGCGATGTGCTCGAAGTCGGCTCGGGCCGGGGCGGCGGCGCCAGCTTCATCGCGCGCTACCACCACCCGCGGCGCATCACCGGCCTGGATTATTCGCCGCAGGCGGTCGCCCTTTGCCGCCGGCGGCACGCGGATGTCGCCAATCTCACCTTTGTCGCCGGCGATGCCGAGAGCCTGCCGTTTCCCGACGCCTCCTTCGACGCGGTTCTCAACGTCGAGAGCAGCCACTGCTACGGCCACATCGATAAATTCTTCGCCGAGGCCGCGCGCGTGCTCCGGCCCGGCGGCTGGTTTCTCTACACCGATTTCCGCGCCGCAACGGACCTGCCCGCACTCCAAGCCGCCCTCACCGCCCAACCCGGCTGGGAGCAGGTCGAGGCTGAAGATATCACCGCGGCCGTGGCCGCCGCGCTGGAGGCCGACGACGCCCGCAAGCGGGCGCTCATCGCCGAATTCATTCCCGCGCGCTTCCGGCATCTTTTCGGTGAATTCGCCGGCCTCGTCGGCGGCCAGATGCACACCGGCTTCCGCGACCGCACGATCCGCTACCACCGCTTCGCCTTCCGGAAGGCCTGACGCCGGAATCGCGCTGACAGTCAAAATCGCCGCGAAACTAATCGCCGCACGGCACTGCGGAATTGAAACTGGCCCGCGTCGCCCCGGTCGGGCGTTCCCCCAACCCCTGCTCCGCATGAATCCGCTTCGCCCCCTCCTCTCATTCTTCACGCTCAGCTGCCTGCTCGCCGCCACCGCCGCCGCCCAGATCGGCACGCGCTTCCCCTCCGAGAAAAAAATCGTGCCCGATCCCGTCACCGGCGTGCCGCTCACATTTCTCACCAGCACGCCGGCCGGCGATTCCAAGATCTACCAGACCCACCGCCAGTGGACCGCCGACGGGCAATGGCTCGTGTTCCGCTCCAACCGTGTGCGCGGTCAGGCCATGGCCGTCCACGAGGAGTCCGGCGTCATGGTGCAGGTCACCGAACACGGCTACTCCGGCATGCTCTGTCTCGCCCAGCACGCGATGAAGCTCTACTTCCTGCGCGCCCCGCAGGCGCCGGCCGCCGCCGTCACCGGGGCCGAGCCCGCCTACGGCGCGGCGGCGCGCGGCCCCTCGCAGATCATCGAGGTGGATCTCGCCAAACTCTTCGCCGACAGCGCCGCCGGCACGCTGCAGGGCGCGGAGGTTTACGAGCGCGTGTGCGGCCTCATCCCCGCCGACTGGCAGGCCGTGGGCGACATGGCCCTGGATGCCAACGAGGACTCCGTCTATTTCCGCGTCGGCCGCGAAAAGGCCGCGTCACACCTGCCGCCCGGCACCACGGTCGCGGAAAATTTCGGCCCGCGCAACATGGGCGCCGGGCCCACCGGCATCGCCCGCATGGACCTCGCCACGGGCGAACTCTCCTTCGTCGTCGCCGTGCCCTTCCAGATCGGCCACATCCAGACCAACCCCTGGGTGCCCGGCGAAATCATCTTCTGCTGGGAGACCGGCGGCAAATCCCCGCAGCGCACCTGGACCGTCAACGCCGACGGCACCGGCTTGCGCCCGCTCTACCCGGAGGCCGATTACGAATGGGTCACCCACGAGGCCGTCATCACCCGCGACGAGGTCGCCATCGCCATCATGGGCCACCGCGAGCCCGGCGTGAACGACGCCTGGGGCCCCTCCGGTTCGCGCGAGAAACCCACAGGTCTCGGCATCGTCAACCTCCGCACCCGCGAGATGCGCATCGCCGGCCAGACCAAGTCCGGCAGCGGACTCTGGCACGTCCACGGCTCGGCCGACGGCCGCTGGGCGGTGGGCGACGATTTCGCGCGCAGCCTCTACCTCATTGATCGCAAGACCGACGAGATGATCCTCCTCTCGACCGGCCACAAGGCCACCGCCGCCGATCACCCGCATCCCACCTTCAGCCCCGACGGCACCCGCATCCAGATCCAGTCCGCCATGCTCTCCGAGGACAACCGCTCGATGAACATCTGCATCATTCCCGTGCCCGCGGAACTGCTTAACCGCACCTATCCGCCAGAGGCACCCGCGGTGCTCGCGCGGCCCTGAGCCGGATTTTCGTTTTAGTGAGCTTTACCCAAAGAAGTGACGGAAAGGTAGGGCCCGACCTCCGGGCGGGCCGCTCGGAGATCGGCCCCTACCATGGTTTGCGCTCCGTCACTTCCATTGAAAATCATCATTAGGGCGGGATCGCCGTATCCCGCCTTGATAACCGGCAGGCATCGAAAGCGGGGTTCGGAGACCCCGCCCTACAAACTTTCCAGTGAACCGCCGGGTTATTTTTTGGCCTTCACCGCCGCCGATTTTCCCACGCAGTGCAGGCACGATTTCTCCGGCACGTAGGCCGGATCCTGCTGGTCCGCGGCCGTCAGCGGCATCTGGCAGTTGTAGCACAGCACGGCGGCCGTCTCCCGCAGCGCCGGGTCCACGCCCACGCGCCGGTCGAAGACAAAACACTCGCCGTCGTAGTGTGCACCGCCGCACTCCTCGAAATATTTCAGGATGCCGCCCTCCAGTTGATGCACGTCCCGGAAACCCGCACGCTCCATGAAAGGACCCGCCTTCTCGCAGCGGATGCCACCCGTGCAGAACATCACCACCGGCCGCGACTTCAGCTCCTCCGGCAGTTTCGCCACCGCCGCCGGGAAATCCCGGAAATGCCGGATACCCGCCGGCCGCGCCCCGCGAAACGTGCCCAGCCGCACCTCGTAGTCGTTGCGGGTGTCGAGCAGTGTCACCGGCCGGCCCTCGTCGAGCCACTGCTTGAGCGTGCGCGCCGGCAGCTTCGGCGTCGGCCGCCGCGCCGGATCAATCCCCTCCACGCCGAAGGCGATGATCTCCTTTTTGATCTTCACCAGCATCCGGTTGAACGGCTGCTCCGCGCTTTCGCTCTCCTTCGGCGTCAGGTCCGCCAGCCCCGGCACCGACCGCAACTCCGCCAGCAGTGCATCCACCGCCGGCCGCGTCCCCGCCACGAACAGGTTGATCCCCTCCGGACTCAGCAAAATCGTCCCGCGCAGCCCCTGCGCCGCACAAAAAGTCCGCAGCCGGTCGCGCAGCGGCGTGAGATCGCCCAGCGGCGTGAACTTGTAAGCGGAGAAATTGATAAACACACCCCCAGCACACGACCCTCGCCCGGCAACTCAAGCGCGTTCGCCAGTCGCCCAGCCCCCTCCTGTTTGTCATATAATAGATGACAAACAGGGTTGCGCCGCCCAACGCTCAGCCGCGGCGGGCGGCCTCGATTTTGGCGACGTCGATCTTGCCCATCTCCATCATCGCCGCGAAGGCGCGCTTGGCCTCCTCGCCGCCGGCAGCCAGCGCCTCGGTCAGCGCGCGCGGGGTGATCTGCCAGTTGAGGCCCCACTTGTCCTTGCACCAGCCGCACTGGCTTTCCTGTCCGCCGTGGCCGACGATCGCGTTCCAGTAGCGGTCGGTCTCCGCCTGGTCATCCGTTGCCACCTGGAAGGAAAACGCCTCGGTGTGCGGGAAAATCGGCCCGCCGTTGAGCCCGATGCAGGGGATGCCCATGACGGTGAACTCGACCGTGAGCACATCGCCCGCCTTGCCCATCGGGTAATCGCCCGGCGCCCGGTGCACGGCGGTCACCCGGCTGTCGGGAAACGTCTGCGCATAGAAATTCGCCGCCTCGAGGGCGTCATGGTTATACCAAAGGCAGACGGTGTTTTTTGGGGAACTGGTTTTCATGGGTTGGCGGTTGGGATTCGGTTTCAGGCCTTACGCTGGCCTCTGCCCCCGGCCCCGGCAATCCGGACCTGAGGCGTCTCTCGCTCTCAACGAACGGGACCGCGGCCAGCGGACATCTGCCACCGGATGCTTCTATGCTTTTAGTGTCCAACATCAGGTGTGCTCAGCCCGTCGAGTGCTGACATCCACCCGGACGGTCACTGCCTCAATACTCCACGTCACGGCAGCGGGCTTCGAGCTTGGTCGCGATGGCGGCAATCTGCTCGTCATTTAACACGGCCGGGCCCGACGTAAGAAACCGGGGCAATCCCTTCGGATTGGTGACCTTTGCAAAACGAGACTCGCGGGAAGGTTTCATTTCCACAAACCAGCCCGGGAGCGTCAAAATCGGCGCCACATGAACGCGTTGACCGGTTTCGTCCTTGATCAGGCCGGCCAGCCACACGGCATTGCGCTCGGCCTGCTCGAGGCCGTGGTTGTCCTCGCCCCACGGCCAGATGAGCTCGCGACCGTTGAAAACGACCTTGTGGTCGTCGAAGCCGGGCCGGGCGTTGCCCTTGCGCCGGGTCTTGGTTTCGACGGCAAACACGCCCTGCGGACCGATGGCCACATGGTCGAGGTTGAACTTCGTGCCATTGGCCACGCCGGGCAGATCATGCAATATCCGCCATCCCTGCCCCTTCAAGGGCTCGAGGTGCTCCGCCACCATCCGCTCACCGAAGTAGCCGAGGTAGCGGTTGAAACCTTGCTGCGTCCGACGGGCATACAAACGGGCTGCCACGATGAAGGACACGATGAATGCGAGCACGGTCAGCCCCAAAACCGCCAGCTTCAGCCCATCGGGCACGAGTGCCACCACCTGCAAACCCAGCACCGCCACCAGCACCGGAGCCGCGGCATACCCGAATACCCACAGGGCTTCGCTCTCCTCCTGCTTCAGGTAGATCTTGAACTGCGACTCACCCGGCCCGCGCAGGAGCTTGAATTCGTCACCGAAAGGTTTGCGCAGCTTCCGCTGCCGCCGGTGCCACCAGATCATCGCCATGGCGCTCGCCATGAAAAACAGGACGTAACCCGAGAAAAGAAGCGTATGTTTCCAAGTCATTGGAGATTCAATTTACCCGGCTCGCGGTCGATCATGTCCTCCCGCGCCTGCTCGCTGGCGAGTTTTCCGAGGCTGAGCGGCGTCGGCTGGGCTCCGACCTTCCAGAGGGCGTGTTGGATGGGCATGGGGCAAATGCTATTCGCTTTCAGCCTAAGTGTATAACTACTGAAATGATCGAGCCACCCTCAAGGCGTTTGACTTGCTTATGTTCGTTACGATCAAGTCCCTTCGCGAAAACAACAATGCAACCCAGACGCGTATTGGTCGCTTCTCGTGCGCGGTCGACTTGAGCTATGGCCCTTTGGAGCATTTTTTTGAAATGCCTCTTTTGACTCACAAATTTTGTCTCAACGATTACATTTCTGGAGCCATAATCTAGGATCAAGTCGGCTCTCAAACCACCTAGGTCTACGTCTCGCGAATGCCCTGTAACCCTAGAGCGCTCAAAATACTTCGCGACTAACGTCTCCACTTCCCGTGAAGTGGAAATTGACAAGGCGCTTTGATTCTCAACCCAGTGTTTCAGATCAAGCAGCACCGCCTCTAGCTCGACATTACTGCCCAAGTAGGAAAGCCAGTCGCGGACAACCTGTATCACCATGCTCACGTCTGCTTTGGAAACTCTTCTACCTGAGTGGACTACTTTGTTTCGTATCTCCTTGGCGACTTTATAGCCATTCCAAAGAGTGCTGCCCCTATCGATCGGTAGTCCTGTTGCTACGGGAGTTAGTATCGCCAAACGACTGTCGAAATCCATCCGGGTTTTCTCATCGAGCCATTTAACCAACCGTGGGTCCAACTTGCCTGCAAGGGAGTCAAAGACAGTGCGCTGCACGAACGATTCCAGCGCCGTAATGGCCTCAAGTATGGCAGGGCGAAACAGCTTTATATCGTCGGATTCATACATCGCCGTCGCGTTCGCCAGTAACTCATCTGGAGTGTGGAGTTCAGCGGGGGGCGGAGAGTATTTGAAATGTTCCATGTCCTACGCGGCGTAGTGTTTGTTGATGGCGGCGGTGAGGAGTTTTTCGGCGGTGGCGTGGCTGGCGGCGAGCTGTTGCTCCAACGCGTCCACCAGCGCCATCAACTGCTCCACTTTGGCCACGATCCGGCGTTGTTCGGCGAGGGGCGGAACGGGCACCGCAGTTGAAGCCAACTTCGTTCCATTGAAATTTGCCTGTCCACATTGCTGAACGATCTCCGGTTCGATCTGGGTTTGCCGGAAGTATGGCGCATTCATCGCAAGGTTGATGAACGCTGGAAGTAGGAACTCGGACGGAAGACGAATGCGGATTAGGTAGGATGCGAAAGTCGCCTCGTCATCGCGGCCGGTGTATATCCCCGCTTTTCCAACGAGCTCATAGCTATTCGTCCGATTGAAAAGAATGTCGCCAGTTTTGAGGTAGAGCGCAGGAAGATCGTCGATGCGCGGATCGACATATTTTAGGTTCTCATCCAGCAAGCGACCACCTGAGATATTTCCCATTCGGTAAACCGGGATCTTCGAGGAATCATTGTCTGCCTTCTGGGACGTTCCGTAGTCGATAACGAGCGCGAGACGACCAATGCGACTCCATTGCCATGAATCGGGAATGTCATGTGGTAAGTCCTCGGTCGAAATCGGCTGAACATCCTTCGGAGGGCGCACGCCGTTTGCTTTTGCGAGAGCCGGTCGCTCGCGCTCAAGCCGGGCAACTAATTCCCTGGCCGGTTCGTCCTTGGTGTCTTGGGGGACGAGTTTGCCTTGGACGGCGAGGGTGAGGATGGATTTCCGCAGGTCAGCGGGAGGAATGCTGAACGAGGAATGAAAGAGCAGAGTCAGGTTCGCGGGCGTGGGCGCGGCGGCGAAGCGCGCCAGCGCGGCGCGGGCGAGCCCGCTGGCGCGGGACTCCCGTTCCTGCTGCTGTGCCTCCAGTCGGTCGCACAACGCCATCAACTCATCCACCTTCGCCACGATCCGCTTCTGCTCGGCGAGAGGTGGAAGACCAATCTCCCAAGCACGCAGGATTCTCTGACTGATGTTTTTTTGCGCGAGCCCTTGTCCTCTTGAAAGCAGCTTTGGCCGAAGACCCATGAACGAATAAAATAAATAGCGTAGGTCAGTTCTGTCTGTGTCTGGTTTGCAGAAAGCAATTGCTTGGTTGGTCGCGCATTCGATGCCTGTAATTCCAAGCTTCCCGATTGAACCATACATTGCGATCAGCAGAACGTTTTTTGGCAGCAGCCGTGCAGAACTATTCGCAAGGCCTTCTTCGGTGATAGTCCTAGTCGAAGAAGTCACTATGCCATCGTTAAGGTCCCCGATGACAAGCCATGGAATGTTGCCGTCGTAGTATCTTGCCTCCGTGCTGAGTGGCGTCCCCCCACTACCCCATTCGCCGAGATCGCCGAGCTGAACTCTCCGCCAAGTAGCAGCGTTTGTGTCTCCGATTTTTCCGTCGAGCGCCAACAGCAAGATCAGCTCGCGCAGCTTCGCCACCGCATCGGGAGCGTCGGCGAATTGGTCGAATTTCTGGAAGAAGGTGGAGAGACTCATCGCGGCGGCGGGCCAATCGAGGGCGGTTGGGGGCAACCGCCCCTACCGGGAGAGGGCAGACTGCAGTTCCTTCTTCAGGGCGGCGCGGGTGGCGGCGATCTGGGCGAGGAGCTTTTCGTATTCGGGCAGGAGGTGGTCCACGTCGCCGGGGCCGTCGTCGGTCGCGTGCGGGTTCTTGCGGTCGAGGTTGAAGTTGGCGGCCTTGAGTTCGTCGAAGCTGACGCGCCAGGCCTGGGCGGTTTCGACGCGGGTCTTGAAGCCGGCGGCCTCGCTCCCCCACCAGGCCTGCTCGGGGGCGAACTCGTCGAAGCGGATGGGCTTGGTCTTGTTGTAGCTCTTGGCGCCGGGCGGATACGGGTGCTCGTAATACCAGACTTCGCGCGTGGGCGCGCCCTTGGTGAAGAAGAGGAGGTTGGTGCGGATGCCGGTGTAGGGGTTGAACACGCCGTTTGGGAGGCGGACAATCGTGTGCAGGTTGCACTCGGTGAGGAGCTTTTCCTTGATGCGGGTCTTGATGCCCTCGCCGAAGAGCGTGCCGTCGGGGAGCACGACGGCGGCGCGGCCCCCGTCCTTGAGCAGGTGCATGATCAGCACGAGGAAGAGGTCGGCGGTCTCGCGGGTGCGGAAGGCGGCGGGGAAGTTGGACTCGATGCCGTCCTCCTCCATGCCGCCGAAGGGCGGGTTGGTGGCGATGAGGTCCACGCGGTCGGCCGGGCCGTAGTCGCGGAGCGGGCGCGTGAGGGTGTTGTCGTGGCGGACGAAGCCGGGCTGGTCGATGCCGTGGAGCAGCATGTTCGTCACGCAGAGGAGGTGCGGGAGGGGCTTCTTCTCCACGGCCATGAGGCCGGACTGCATTTTCTCCTCCTGCTTCACGGTCTTCACGTAGCGGCCGCGCATGTGGTCGATGGCGCAGGTGAGGAAGCCGCCGGTGCCGCAGGCGGGGTCGAGCAGGCGCTCGCCGGGGCGCGGGTCGAGGCGGTCGATCATGAACTGCGTGACGGCGCGCGGGGTGTAGTATTCGCCGGCGTTGCCCGCGGCCTGAAGGTCGCGGAGGAGCTGTTCGTAGATGTCGCCGAAGTGCTGCTTCTCCTTCAGGTCGTTGAAGTCGATCTCGTTGATCTTGTTGATGACCTGCCGGACGAGCTGCCCGGACTTCATGTAGTGGTAGGAGTCTTCGAAGACGTCGCGCACGATCTTGGCGCGGGGGTTGGAGGCGGGCAGCTCCTTGAGCTTGGGGAAGAGCTCGGTGTTGATGAACTCGTTGAGCTGCTCGCCGGTGAGGCCCTCGTCGTCCTTGGCCCAGGTGCGCCACTGGAAGCGTTTCGGGATGGGCGACTTGTAGTCCCGGTCAAGGAGGGCGAACTCGTGCTCCTTGTCGTCGAAGATCTTCAGGAAGAACATCCAGACGAGCTGCGTGAGGCGCTGGGCGTCGCCGTCCACGCCGGTGTCCTTGCGCATGATATCCTGGATGGACTTGATGGTGTTGGAGACGGACATGGGAAATCAGTAGCGAGCAGCGGGTGGTGAGTAGCGAGTAGAAAGGCCGGGGGGAATCCTAGGGTTTCAGAGGGAAAATCGGACGATTTCGCAAAAGCGTCGGGCGATTATCGGTCGATTGGCGGAGCTGATCGGTAGATACGGGGAAATCATCGGTAGATAATCGGTAGATTTGGCGATCATGCCGGTGGCCGGTTGGCCAACCACTCACGACCCTTGGGGGTGAGGCGGTATTTCTGGAGGCGGCTGGTCGGCTTGTCGGGGATGGTCCGTTCCAACCATGCACCCGTGACCAAGGGCTCCAGATAGGCCTGCCGAAAATGCTCTCGATTCTGCAAGCCCACCGCCTCCTGCAGCAACTCGCGAGGTGCAGGCTCGATCGCTGCCTGCAGCACCGCCGCGACTTGCTTGGTGACTTGCTTGGTGACTTGCGTGGTCGGAATTCCCAAGAGAGCGGCCAGTTCCTCCATGGCTCTGGCCTCCAGGAGTTTATCTTGCGTGGTGACTTGGGGGGTGACCTGAGGGGCGACTTGGGGGGGCGGCCGTTGCACCGCCGTTACGAAACCATCGCGCACGGCAAATACCGGCTCGGCCAGGCCGGCGGCCCGGCAACGATGGATCATGTCGCGGGTGCCGGTGCCCATTCGCTCGATATATTTGGTCAAGTAAAGGGGTTCGGCGAGTAGCGGGTTGCCCGGGATGGAGCCGTGGGGCTCGCGAAGCATGGCGAGGGTGAGTCCTTCCGGAAGTGCGCCAGGATTCCACACCTCGAGGCGATCGGAAAAGAGCATCACCTGCACGCTGCCATTGCTGGTGTAGTCACGATGGGCCACGGCGTTGACGATGGCCTCGCGCACGACCTCGGGCGGGATTTCGTAGGCCACCGGCGCCTGGTTGCTCTCGGCCCGGGTGCCGACCGAGAGGGCGAGCTTGGCGAGCACGAAGTCCACCGCCTGATCCACCAAGGAAAAGACCGTGCCCTTGTAAACCTGGTAGGAAGGAATCGGCTTGGCCACCTGTGTGCTGTGGAAATGCGCGCACTTGATCTCCGAGGAAATCAGAAAGCGCTGGGGCTGGCGCCCGAAGAGCAGCACCGCGGCATGGGTCGGCCGGCCGGCATTGAGGAGATTCAGATGGGTGAGCAGTTCCTCCGGGGTGGCGGTTTCGGCCAAAGGAAAACCGCGGGTGAGCCGGGCCTCACGAATGAACCAGCTCATCCGGTCAGGATCGAGATCAGCCAGCGAGGCACCGGGGCAATGGGCGGCGTCAAACGGGCCGTGCCGGATCAGCTCATGCTCCTCCAGATACCGCACGAGCGCGGCATAGACCCCGGCGATCAGCTCGGCGGTCGTGGTGAAGCGCCGGCGGATCAGTTCTCCGCCGGCCTGCCGGATGAGGGCCTGCATTTTCGGATGCTTGCCGTGGTCGTCTGCCCCCTTGACGAAGACCAAGCGGTGCTTGTGCAGGGCGGTGGCATGATCGAACTCGCGCTGGGTGGCGGAAAGCCCGTCGGCATTTTCAGAGCCGTAAGCATCCCCGAACAGGCCAAGGTAAACGTCGGAGTGGCCGACCACCTCCAGATAAACGTCATCCGCCTGCCGGTCGGTGGCCGGCACATCCTCAAAGAGGAAAGGCGTGAAGAAGCGACGCAGCAGCGGATCGGCCAGCAGGTAGTCGCGCAACGCGATCCGCTCCGCCGCGAACTCCCTCTGCACCGAACTAATGAAGATGCGCTGCTGATCGGCCATGGCTGCTTCAGGCGGTGTAGAGCTGGGCTTCCAACTCGCGGACGGCGGCCGCGTAGGCGTCGGGGCCACCGAAGGCTTTCACGAGCTGGACCGGCGTGCCCATGGAGGCGAAGGGATCGAGCGCGAGCACCTTGGGCGACTCGAGATCGGCAAGGCCGGAATCGGCGTATTTGGCGAGCAGGGCTTCGAGCACGGCACGGGCTTGTGGGCCGTATTTCGTGAAATAATTTCGCTTCTTCACGTTCTCGGCCCGCTCGCGACGGGTGAGCGGGGGCTGGTCGAAGGCGACGTGCGCCACGAGATCGAAGGCGTCGTAATCGCGGCCGACCTCCTCGGCGAGGGCGTCGAGGAACACTCCCCTGCCCTGCAACTCGGCAAGAATGGCCGCCTTGCGGTCAGCCTTGGTCCAGGTCTTCAAAAAGGTGTCGAGCGAGGCATAGGCCTTGCGGATGTTTTTCCGGGTGTAATCGCGCAGGGATTCGGTGACCAGCTTGCCGCCTTCATCGTAATACTGGACCTGCTCGGCAATGAGGGAAACGGACACGTTGTCCACGACGTATTTCGTGCGGCCACCGCCGGTCACCGCACCGGGCGGGAAGGGGCCATCGACAGTCACAAAATCGTCCTGAGGCCCTTCCTCGGCGCCACCAACCGGCGGCAACGTCTCGTCGGGTGGCACCGGCGGTTCGTCGGGGCCGGGTTCGTAAATCACCACGGGGTCGCCGTCGAACTCGGGTCGGGCGAAGAGCTCGGTGACCTTCCGGAAATCCATGATGGTGAAGTAGAGTTTGCCGAAATCCTCGCGCAGGCGCGTGCCGCGACCGATGATCTGCTTGAACTCGGCGACCGACTGCAGGTTCTGGTCGATGACGATGAGCTTGCAGGTCTGCGCGTCCACCCCGGTGGTGAGCAGCTTCGAGGTCGTGGCGATCACCGGGTGCTTGACCTCGGGATTGATGAAGTTGTCGAGCTCGGCCTTGCCCTCCGGCTCGTCGCCGGTGATGCGCATGACGTAGCGGTGGTTCTGCGCGACCAGATCGGCGTTTTCATTGGCGAGGGCCGACCGCATGCGCTCGGCGTGGTCGATGTCCTCGCAGAACACGATGGTCTTGGCGAAGCGGTCACCGCTGAGCTTGAGGAACTCGGTGATCTTCTTCGCGACGAGCAGGGTGCGTTTTTCAAGGATGAGTTCCCGGTCGAAATCCTTCTGGTTGTAGATGCGGTCGGGAATGACGGCGCCATGCTTGTCGGTCTGCTGCGCGGTCGGGCGCCAGCCGGTGACGTCCTTGTCGAGGTGGAGGCGCACGACCTTGTAGGGCGCGAGAAAGCCGTCCTCGATGCCTTGCTTCAGGGAGTAGGTGTAGATCGGATCGCCGAAATACGTGATGTTGGAAACCTCCTTGGTCTCCTTCGGCGTGGCGGTCAGGCCGAGGTGGGTGGCCGAGGAAAAATAGTCGAGGATGCGGCGCCAGTTGGCGTCCTCGGCCGCGGAGCCGCGGTGACACTCGTCAATGACGACGAGGTCGAAGAAATCCGGCGAAAACTGCGTGTAGATATCGTCGGCCGCCTCCGTGCCGGACACGGCCTGGTAGAGCGCGAGGTAAATCTCGTAGGATTTGTCCACCTTGCGGTGGGTGATCTTGGTCATCGCCGCGCCGAAGGGCTTGAAGTCGTTCACGCGGGTCTGGTCCACGAGGATGTTGCGGTCGGCGAGGAAGAGGATGCGTTTCTTGATGCCGGCCTTCCAGAGGCGCCAGATGGTCTGGAAGGCGACGTAGGTCTTGCCGGTCCCCGTGGCCATGACGAGCAGCAGACGGTCCTGCCCGCGGGCGACGGCCTCAACGGCGCGGTTGACGGCAATCTCCTGGTAGTAGCGCGGACGCTTGCCGCTGCCGTCGTCGTGATATGGTTGGGCGACCATGGGCAGCCGGGCCGTGGGAATGCCTTGGGCGTCGGTGTAGCGGTCCCAGAGGGCTTGGGGCGACGGGAAGGCTTCCAGCGGTGTTTCCCGTTCCACGGCGCCTTCCGTCAGGGTGCGGTCATGGAAGAGAAAGGCGTCGCCGTTGGTGGAGAAGACAAACGGGATCTGGAGGGTCTCGGCGTAGCCCAACGCCTGTTGCATGCCGGCCCCGACGGTGTGCGTGTTATCCTTGGCCTCGATGAGGGCCAGCGCGGTGCCGGAGGAGTGGTAGAGAATATAATCGGCCCGCTTCGACTCGCCGCGTGCGGTCAGCTTGCCCCGGACAATGACGCGACCCTTGGTGAAAGTGACTTCCTCCCGCACGTGGAGCTGCACGTCCCAACCGGCGGCGACCAATGCCGGGGTGATGAACTTGGTGCAGATGTCCCGCTCGCTGAGAGCCCTTTTGTTCATGCAGGCGCTTGGCTGAAAAATTTCCACTCGGGTTTGGGCATGGGAATAGGCTGGCGAACCCGCCCCTGCCGGTGGTGGTGCCTGAGGAGTTCGGGAGCCGAGATTGCCGGACCCGGTTGCCCGCGCCAGCCGAAAAACCTGCTCCCCCGGCCCGGCCGCAACCCCGGCCTCAGCCGTAACGGCGCTTCATCTCCTCGAAGGGGAAATTGCGGCCGGGGCACACGGTGTGGTTGCGGTCCACCCAGCGGTGGGCCGTGAACTTGGGCTTCACGCCCAGCGGGGCCTCGTCGCGCAGCCAGTCCACCAGCGCGGTGAACGAGGCCAACTGCTTCGCGCTGGGGCGGCGGGTCTCGAAATTGCCCACCAGACAGATGCCGATGCCGTGCTCGTTGTAGTGGCTGTTGCGCACGTGGCCGCCGTTGAGCTGCTGGAGCCAGCGCGGGCCGATCTCGATCTCGCCCTCGCCGGAGTCGCGGCCGTTGCCGATGACGAAGTTGTAGGCGAGCCCGTTCTCCATGCCGCGCCGCCGATGCGTGGCGTCGTAGGCCTTGGCGTTGCCCGCCTCGATGCCGCTGTGGTGCGCCACCACGTAGCGCCAGCGGCGGCGCTCGATCTTCAGGCCGGCGGTCGCGGCGATCACCTTGGCCAGCAGCGCGCCGTCCGGGATGATAAGCACCTGGCCGACGATGATGCGGTCGCTCTTCAGGCCGTTGCGGGCCTTCAGCGCCGCCACGGTCACGCCGTGCCGTTGCGCGATGCGGCTGAGGGTGTCGCCCGCCACAACGCGGTGCGTGGCGGCACCCGCCGCCTGCGCCCAGGCGCGCGGCCCGGCGACCAGCCCAAGCGCGGCCAGCCCGAGTCCGTAGAGAAATTGGCGCCGCGAATGCACGCCCCACCCTATCACGGCAGTCAACCCCGCGGACCCGGCTGCCAGGCCCGCCACGCCGCCTCGGTGAACCGCATGTAGCGGACGCCGGTCGCAAAATCCGTGAGCCGCACCGGGGCACCGGTGCGGATGCTGTCCACGAAGTCCGCCTCCACGCGCCACTGCGCCTGCTTTTCCGGCGGGATGACCACGCGCTGCTCCACCCCGCCCGCCGGCCGGAGCCACAGGGCGGACGACGCGAGATCGAGCCGCAGGCGGGCGCGTTCGCCATCAAGGATGATCTCGTTGCGCGGCGCGACGGTCTCCACGCCGCTGAATTCCGCGGTGAACCGGGCGCCGGCCGGGAGACGGCCCGCGATGCTCACCCGGTCCGGCACAGTGACCGGCGTCATGCGCACCGCGGCATCGGGCCGCGTCGGGGTGAGCGTTTCCGCCCGGGCCGAATCCACCGTCACGTCCTCGCCGAGCCAGCGCAGCAGCACCTCGTAGTAAATGCCAAGCGTGAGCGTGTTGACGCCGCTCAGGTCCGCGCGCTGCCGCCAGGTGATCGGCGCGGCGGGATTGGCGAGGCCGCCGTGCAGGTGCGCGAGCGTCACCGCCCGCAGCGGACCCAGCGTGCCGGCGGCGAGCAGTTCCCGCACGGTCCGGTCGTAGGGCAGCGTGAAGGGCGACGGCACGATCTGCGCGACGAGGCCGGGATCGCGCCGCTGCGCCGCCACCAACGCCGCCTGCATCGCCTCCGCCTCGGCGGTGTTCATCGCCATGCGCGCCTCGGTGAGCACATGCTTGCCGGCGGCCAGCGCGGCGATCGTGACCTCGGCGTGCAAATACGGCCAGGTGCCGATGCAGATGGCGTCAATGTCCGGGGCCTCCACCAGCTCGCGCCAGCCGGCCGCCGTGCGCGGGATGCCCAGCGCCCGGGCCGCCTGCGCCGAACTCTCGCGGCTGCGGTTGACCACGGCGGCAAGCTCCACGCCGGGACAGGCCCGCAGACCCGGGATGTGCCGCTCGCGGGTGTTGGCCCCCGCCCCCACGATGCCGATGCGCAACGGCGCGGGACTCAAGCCACGGCCTCCAGCGCGAGGTCGCGGCAGCCTTTCAGGTCGAGCTTGCCGGTGCCGAGCACGGGGATTTTTTCCACGCGCTTGATGATCTTCGGCACAAAGAGGTTGGGCAACCCGGCGGCGAGGAGCTTCTCGCGCAACTGGTCGCTGGTGACGGCGCGCGTGCTGAGCAGGACCAGCGCCTCGCCCTTGGTGGCGTCGGGCACGCCCATGACGACGGCGCAGTAGCCCTCCGATTCATCCCAGCCGAAGACCTCGACGATCTTCTGCTCGACCGTGCCGTGCGGGATCATCTCGCCGCCGATCTTGGAGAAGCGCGAGAGCCGGCCCTCGATGAAGAGAAAACCCTCGTCGTCAATGCGGCCGAGATCGCCGGTGACGAACCAGCCGTTGCGGAAGGCACCCTGGGTTTTCTGCGGGTCGTTGAGGTAGCCGCTGAAGACATTGGCGCCCTTGAACCACACGATGCCCTGCTCGCCGGTGGGGACTTCCTCGCCGGTCTCGGGGTGGACGATGCGCACGGTCATGCCCGGCAGCAGGCGGCCGGTGGAGCCGGCGCGGTTGCCCACCTGCGGGGCGGCCGTGGCGGTGGTGACGGGCGGATGCGGCTGGTTGATGTTGCTGGCCGGGGTCGTCTCGGTGAGCCCGTAGCCCTGCATGATCTCGAGGTGAAACCGCTCGAGAAACTCACGCTGGAGATCGTCGGGTAATTTTTCCGCACCGGTGACGACGAGTTCGAGCGAACGCAGTTCGCCGGGCTGGGCCTTGCGGAGGATGGGCCGGATGAAGGTGGGCGCGCCGATGAGCACGGTGGCCTCCTCGTCGCGGATGGAGTCGATGATCTTGCGCGTGTCGAGCGGGCTGGGCACGGTGACGACGCGGCAGCCGCGGATCATCGGATACCAGAGCGTGACGGTGAACCCGAAGCTGTGGAAGATGGGCAGGCAGCCGAGCAGCGAGGCGCTCTCGGGCAGGATGGAGAGCGAGGAAATCTGCGCGCAGTTGGCGAGGATGTTGCGGTGCGAGAGCGCGACGCCCTTCGGCTCGCCCGAGCTGCCGCTGGTGAAGAGCAGCCCGGCCTCGGCCCGGTCGCCGACCCGCGGCAGGCCCAGCAGGGCCGCATACCACTGGTTGGGCAGCACCCACGCGGCGAGGAGCCAGGGCACGATGGCTTTCTTGCCGCCCATGTCGGCGATGAGCTTGCGCAGATCGAGCGTGTGCTCGGGCCACGGAAAATTCGGCACCTTCTGGCGGACAGCGTCGGCGGAGAGGACCGTCTGCACGCCGCCGATGCGCATGCTGGCCTCCAGCGCGGCGCGGCCGGCGGTGAAGTTGAGGTTGACCGGGATCTTGCCGGCGCAGATCACGGCGAGGTTGGCGATGAAGGCACCGGCGCCGGGCGGCAGCACGATGCCCACCCGGTGCTCCGGCACGGTGCGCCTGAGGTGCCGGGACAGCGCGGCGGCGGCGGCGAGCAACTGGCCGGCCTTCACCTCGCGGCGCTCGGCGGTGCGGTCCACGACCATCACATGGCCGGGGCGCTTCGCGAGCGCGCGGACGCACTCGCGGCCGAGATGCCGGCGCAGGATCGGGCGTTCCTCGAAGGCCTCGGCCCCGAGGTCGAGCAGGACCTTGCGGGCATGGGCGGGCGTGGCCTCGGCGTGCGGAATCGCGGCGCCGAACTGCACGAAGACATGCGTGGGCTTCAACCGCGGGGATTTCCACAGGTAAGTGTTGCCGGCGAAGGAAAACACGGAGCCCCAGACGCCGTCGATGAACGCCGGGATGATCGGGACGTTGGCCTTGCGCGCGATGACCTCGAACCCGCGCTGGATGGCCATGAGCTGGCCCGTGCGCGAAATATGCCCTTCCGGGAACACCGCCACGATCTCGCCGGCCTCGGCCGCCTTGATGGCGAGCTTGATCGCCTCCATGGGCTTGTCGGCCGAGATCGAGAGCGCGCCGCTGAGCCGGAAGACCCAGTCGAAGAACCAATGGTGCCGCAGGCTCTTGTGGCCGATGAACCGGATGGGCCGCGGGCAGGCCAGTTGGAGCACCACCGGGTCCACGTAGGACAGGTGGTTGGCGATGATGACGGCGCCGCCTTTGGCGGGCACATGCTCCGCCCCGCGGAAACGCACGCGGTAGAGCGTGCGCGCGACGAGGGAGGCGATGAATTCCCAAAAGGCCGGCAGATAGGAACGCTTCGGGGTGAGCGGGGGTATCATGTCCGGCGCCCACGTTCACAGGCGCCGGCCCGGAGGCAAGATTTTCAGCCGGTTTTCGGCGGCGAATCTTCGGCCGGTTCCGCCGGCTCCGCGATCAGGTGCCGGAAGCGGTGATACGAAAAACCCACCCAAAGCAGCACCACCCCGAGCGCCACAAACGCCGCGATGCGGTAGAGCGTGGAGTCAAGATCCACGAGGAAGGCCCGCGGCACGCAGAGGATGAGGCCGCCCAAGCCGAGCAGCCGGTAAACCCGCTCGCGGGCAAACAGCCCCAGCGCAAACAGCAGGATCGCCGCCCCGCCCCACAGCACCGTCGCGTAGGGCTGGAGGCCGCCGCGCTGCACGCCAAAAAACCAAAACAGCAGCAGCAGCGCCCCGCCGCCATGCAGCCAGAGCGCCACACGCCGCCAGCCGCCGGCCCAGTCACCGATGCGGCGCGCCAGCACGGGCAGCAGCACCGCCACGACGGCGAGCAGCCCGACCCCCGCGACCGCGGGCCAACCGGCCGACCGCACCCACGCCAAGTTTCCGGCCCAGGCCGGCGCCGCCCAAGCCGCGCCGAACAACAGCAGAACCGAGGCACTCACCGGCGCGGGCCGCACCGCCAGCCGCCAGCCGAGCACAAACACCAAGCCGGCCGCCACCGCCGCCGCCGTCACGAGCGGCGCGCCGGAAAAATTTCCCCGCAAGGCCAGCAGCGTGAGCCAAGTCGCCAGGATGCCTTGGATCACCGCCAGCAGCCGGCGTTGGCCGGCCGCGGTCACCGGCGCGGCAAGACCCGGCCAAGCCTGCAACAGCGCGGGCAACAACCAGCCGCCGGCCGCCGCGGCGAAGAGCCACGGCGCATCGGCGGTCTCGGGTTGGAAAGGTCCGTAGAGCAGCCAGCCCAGCGCGAGCGTGAGCGTGCCGGCGGCGATCAGCGGCCAGTCGCGCAGCCGCGGCGCGAGCCCGGTCAGCAGCACCGCCACGCCCGCCGAAGCCGTAAGTGCGACCGCCGGCGCAAAGCCCTTGGTCAACACGACCGGCAGCACCAGCACGCTGGCGAAGGCCAGCAGGCTCCGCAGCGTGTTGCCGGCCGGATCAGCGCCGAGGGCGGAACGGCGCAGCAGCGCGCCGCCGGCCACCACCCCGGCGAGCAGCGCGGCTTCGTTGAGCCACAGCCAAGACGCCGGAAACCGCGGCGCGCGGTAGCCCAGCATCGCCAGATGCGCGGCCAGCACCAGAAAACCCGCGGCCGCCAGCGGCCCGCGCCAGCCCCGGCTGGCCAGACCCATGCCGCCCAGCACCGCGCCGAGTCCCATCAACCCGGCCGGCAGCCAGCCCGCGGGCAGCAGCGCGTTGGCCGCATAGCCCGCGACCCCGCCCAACAGCGCGCCGGCCACCACGCCGAAACCGCGCTCGCCGCCCAGCCAACGTTCGTCAAACCCGAGCAGCAGCGCGGAGAAAACCAGATAGACCAGCGTCGCGCCCAAGGGCGCGGGCTGCGCCGTCGCCAGCGCCCAGAACAGGAGGCAAAGCGAGGCACCCCAGACCAGCGCCATGATCACCCGCAGCCCCCGGATGCCGGTGGCCCGCGCCGCGACCAGCAGCACAAAAGCCTGCGTGAGGAGCACGAGCCAGCGCGCGTGACCGTCCCACGCCGTCATCACGCCGAGGGCAAGCAGACCGGCGGCCTTGCACGCAGCGACCGGCACAAGCGAGCCGGGTTGCGCCAACCGCCACCAACCGAGCGCGACTGCGACCATGATCCCGCCGCTCCAAAACCACCACGCCGACAACGCCTCGGGCAGCACCCGCGCGGTGACCAGAAAACCGGCGGTGATGGCGACGCTGGAGTTGAGATTTTGCAGTAGCCGGTCGTCGCCGGTCAGCGCGACGCCGCGCACCGCCACCACGCCGTCGCGCAGCAGGAAAAGCCCGAACGCCGCCAGCAGCGGCAGCCACAGGCCCGCGGGAGCCGGCGGCGGCACGGCCCCCGCCCAATGCGAATAACCGAGGACGACATAAACCAAAAATGTGAGCGGCAGCGCCACCACCGACGGACTGCGCCAGCCGGGTCGAAACTTCAGCGCCACGGCGCCGGCCGCCAGCGCCAGCGCCGACCAAAGCGAAAACACGCCGAGCCCGGTGTAGCCCGAGAAAAACGCCGTCACAAACCCGAGCCCCACCGCCATCGTCGCCGTGCCCTCCGAGCGCCGCCACGCCGCAAACCCAAGGATGACCGCAACCGTCGCGAGCTGCGCCACGGCAGCCGCGAGCGGATCGGTCAGCACGCGCGTGGCGGGCACGGCATAGGCCGCGAACGCGGAAAAATACAGCAGGGCCAGCCCCGCGCCGGTGAGCACCTGGCCAAAACGCGGCACGCGGCGCTCCAGGCGAAGCCCGACAAAAAACACCGCGAAAGCCACGGCCACGAGTTCGGCGAGCTTCACGACGGGCGGCGTGTTGCGCGAAACATAGACGGCGAAGAACACCACGCCGATCACCGCCAGCAGCGCGCCGAGGCGCGTGGCCCACCATGCGCCCAGCCGGGCCTCGGTGTTGGCGTCACCCTGCGGCGGCCAGAGCCCGATGCCTTCCAGCCAGGTGCGCAAACCGCCCGTCGGAGCAGCGACCGGCGCGGCCGGCACCGCGAGCACCGGCGGCAGCAAGGGCGGCTCGACCGGCGCGGGCAATACCGGCGGGAGGAGCGGCGGCGCGGCCGGTGCTGCGGCCACGGGGGCGGCGAGTGGCGCGACGGGAGCGGCGGTTTCGGGCGGACCGCCAAGCCGCGCGAGTTGTTGCTTGGCCTCGGCCAATTCGACCTCCAGCCGGGCCAGTTTCCGTTGCAGTTGCTCCAACTCGTAGGGCAGTGGCATGGCGGGGATGGGTTCAGGCTGGCGCAGCCGGCGGCCGCCGCCAAGCCCGCAAATCGCGCACCAGCGACCCGAAGCCGCCGGGAAAATCCGCCTCCAGCCGGCGCGTGTCGCGGCGGTGCCGTCGCACCTCCCGCAGCGCGCACTCGATCTCGTGCGGCAGAGTCGGCCGCTCGGTGCCATAGACGCGTGCCTTCAGTTCCTTGCGCGTGTAGGGCGGCCGGCCGCTCTCCTGCCCCGCCAGCCACGCCGCCTCGCTCACGGTGTCGTCGCGCCCGCAGAGATACCACGCCTCGACCGCCGGCACCGCCACACCCACGCAGCGCAGGACCTTGGCCGGCACGCCGGCCGCCTTGCGCGCCGGCAGCTTCTTCATCGTCTGCCGGTAAACCGCGCGCAACTGGCAGAGCCGGCACTGCGGATGAAAATAATCCGGCGCCTCGTGCGCCTCGGTGTGCACCGTGGAGTCGTCGCTGTCCACCACCACGACCAGGCCCTCGGCCGCGGTGTTGAAATGCAGGTGGCGGATGATGGCCGGGAGCACCTGCGCGACGTTGGGCCACCCGCGGGCCCGCAACGCCGGATGCACCTGTTGAATGGGCTCGCCGAGCACGGCCTCGACCAGCACCTTGACCGCCGCCTCGTCCGCCGGGGATTCGCTGAGCAGGGCGACCTTCATGGTTCGTCGGGCACGCCGCCAAGGATGCCGCTGAACCACATGTCGCCCAGGGTGCCTTCCGCGAGCAGTTCCGGCAGGTCGGGCCGGTCCGCCAGCCGCTCAAACCGCGCCTCCCGCCCGTGCTTTTGGGCGATGATCACTTCCTCGGGATGATCGCGGAACAAATCCAGCAGATACGGCGAATGCGTCGTCGCGATCACCTGCACGGGCGCGCGGGTTTCGCCAAACTCCGCCGGGTAGCTCAACCGGTAGAGCAGGTCGCGAACCTCGCGCAGCATGCGCGGATGCACGCCCCGGTCGATCTCCTCGATGCATACGACCGCGGGCGGCGACGGGCTGAAGGCCAGCGCCAGCATCGCGAGCAGGTAGAGCGTGCCCTGCGAAAGATTTTCCGCGGTCACCGGCTGCGGTTCCTCCTCAAGGTGCAGGGCGAGCTCCACGGTGCCGTCGGGATGGTCGAGAAACACGATGTCCGTGAACTCGGGCACAATGCGCGTGAGTTCAGCCTGCAGCCGCGCAAAGGCCGCCGGATGATTTTCCCGCAGCGCGGCAAGCACGGCTGCCAGGTTGCCGCCGTTGCCGGCCAGCTCCCCGCCTTCGGCGCGGCGCGCAGGCAGCGGCATCGCGTAGTGGTCGAACAGGAAAGCGCGGATGCCGCCAAGGCGCGCCTGCAACTCCGGCCAGCCCGTCGCCCCGGGCGGCCGCACGGCCAGGAAGTCGCAGACATTCTCCGACACGCAGCCCAAGTGGGCGCTGAGACCGTCGTGCGGCGGATTGAAGCGAAACTCCATCTCGGGTCCGCCGGCCCGCTGCACCTGCGCGGAGGGATCCGCGAGCGGCAGCCGGGCGAGCGAGCGCAGCCGGAGAATCGCCTGGATGAGACTGGTCTTGCCGCTGCCGTTGGGCCCGATGACGAGATTGAACGGCGCCAAGGCCACCTGCGCCTGGCGCAGCGCCTTAAAGTTCCGGAAAGCGACGGAAGCAATCACGGCCCGAGGCTGGCAGCCCTTGGCGACAAGGACAAGGGTGTTCCCGGCGGGCCTACTTGCCGCCGCCGAGCAGGCGGTTGAGCAGGTCGCCGGCGCCGGATTTTTCCAGCGCGAGGTTGGCGAGCGCGCGGTTGAGTTCACCGGTGTCGGGCGCCGCCAGCGTGCCGGCAACCTTGAGGGGAAGGTTGCTGCGGCTGTAGCCGAGCTCGTCTGGGCCATTCTCAAGCACCCCGAGGTAGCGGAGCAGGTCACCCGTGTGGCCGCGGGCGCGCAACTGAAACTCCATCGCCAGGGCCGATTGCAGCCAGGACCCGGAAGCCGGCGGGCGGGCCTCGCCCACCCCGGTGAGCCGCAGCTCCGGGGCGATGAGGCTGAAATCCTTCAGGGCCGTGGCCAGCGACTGGTCCCGCGAGAGCACGAGGTTGAGCTGGTCGTAGGGAATCGCCGCGAGGGTCTTGGAAAGATCCGCGACGGCCTGCGCGCGGCTGCCGATATCGGACAATTCCCGGCGACCGGTGACCGCACCCAACAGGCCGCCGACCGCCGCAACGCCCGAGGCGATGCGGCCGGTGGACTCGACCCGGCTGGCGGCGCTGACCGGCAGGCCGCGGAACACCCCGCCACGGCTGGTGACTTGGAAATCGCCTTGCGCGGCGGCGGCGAGCGCGGACAGGTCCGCGCCCCGGCCGGTGAGCCGCGTCGTGAGGTTGAACCGGCCGTCCACGGTCGCGGGTTTGCCCGGCTGGACCGCTTCGAACAACTTGGCGGGATTAAAATCCGTGACCGCGAGATCCGCGGTAAGCGCGTAGGGCTGGGCCGCGACGGGCTCAAAGCTCAACCCGCCATTCACGCGGGCGCGGCCACCCTCGCCCACCCCGGCGCGAACTTCATCCAGCCGCAGCGCGCCGGCCTCAAGGCGGATGACGCCACCGACATCGGTGACGCTAAAAATGTCGCCGTAGTGCACCTGTTTCAGCGCGAGCGCGACCTGACCGGTGACGCCGTGCCAGAAAGGGGTGGCGGTGCCGCCGGCGGACTCCGCCGGCGCCGTCGGCCCCGTGAGCGCGGCGAGCACCTGCACATCGTCGAGATAAATTTCCCTGGCGCCGAGCCGCACATCCACGGCGTAGCCATCGGCGGCCGGCTTGAGGGTGCCGGCCACCGTCAGATCGGACTGCCGCCCGCGGGCCGCATTGACGAAGGTCAGCGGCAGATCGAGGCGGATAGCACCATCCGCACCCACCGTGGCGCGCACTTCGCCCTGAATACCGGGGAGTGATTCGCCGGTGGCGACCGCCAGTTCACGAAATTGGAAACGAGCCGTATAATCGGACTGCGCGCCGAGGCTGCCGGTGAAATCGCCCGTGAAAGCGCCCTGCGTGAGGGCGATGCCGGCGGGTGCCAGCGGCTGGCGCAGCCAAGCCGGCAGTCCCGCACTCCAGCGGCCGGTTACTTTGACCGGGGCCGCGGCGGTGGAAAGCTGACCGAGCTTCGCGGAGAGCGTCGCGATGGTCTCCGCCTCGCTGCGGACCAGCAGCTCGGTGAGATCGGCCTGCCAGCCTTGGGGCGAATACTCGGCCGCGAGCCGGAGCGTGAGCCCGACTTGGCGCAGGAGCGGCCCTTCCGCCTGCGCAAGATTGAGCTGCTCCAGCACCAAGGGGCTGCGGGTGCGCACGGCCAGTCCGCCGCCGCCCGCGCCGACCACAAGTTGGCCATGCAAGGGTGCGCCGTTGAGCTGGTAGCCCGACAGAAAGGGCGCAGCCCAGCCGACCGGCACGGCCTGCAGATGCAGCACAAACAAATCGGTCGCGGCATCGGCCACCTTCAGGTCGCCGGTCGCCGTGTTGTATTCGAAGGCCTGCAACGCCTCCGCCGCCAGCACGGGGCCGCCCTGCGTAACATTCCAGGAGAGGCGCTCGATCCGCACGGTGTCGCTGCGCAAGGTGACATCGAATTCCCCATAGGTGCCGAAGGCGCCCACGACGGCCAGCCCGGGCTGCAGGAGCGCGAGCCGGTCGGCCGAGGTTTTCAGCCGGCCGGCGGCATGGACGTAGGAAAACTGCGCATCGGTCTCGAACATACCCGCGCCCACCGCCTCAAAGGACGGCAGCGGCCGGCCGAGCATGAACGGGGCGACATCGGTATCGCGCACATCGAGCTTCCACACGCCGCCGAGCCGCGCGCTGTTGTCGGGAAAGCTGGCCTGCAGGTCCACGAGCCGTTTGCCCACGGACTGGACATTGAGCCCGTAGGTCTCGCCGCCGGGCACGCGGGCAGCGCGCGCATCGAGGGTCAGTTGCACGCCCTGCGGCAAGGCGGGACCGGCGGCCTCGGCATCGAGGTGCAGGGCAATGCGGCCGAACGACCGGGCGGTCTCCATCGCGGCCTGCAGGGTGCCGCGGACATTGAGTGTGGTGACGGGCTGATCCGCGCCGGACAGCCCGGCCGCCCCCGAGAAGGTGAATGCGCCCTCGTGGCCGGCCGCCAGCCGGCCGCCGCGCACGACCACCTGCATCCGGGCGACACTGTCCGCCGCGGCGTCATGGAAGATGACGACGCCTTCCAGCTCGACGCCGTCGAGCGAGAGATCCACCGGCAACTGCAATTGGTTGAACACCCCTTGGAAAACCAGCGCGGCCGTGGTCGCCGCGGTCTCGACGGTGGCCGCAACCGGCCGGGCATCCGCATCGCCCGCCGCCGCGGTGAGATCGAGCGTCCAGCCCTTGGCCACCAGCCGCGAGACCGAGACCCGGCTCCGCAACGCAGCATCGATCACCGGCAAGCCGATCTCGGCGGAAGGCAGCAGCAGCGAGCCGCCGGCAAATCCGACCCGCACCTGCTCCAGCCGCACCTGCTGCAAGCCGGCGGACACCCGTTGGAGCGCGATGTCCGTCCCCGGCTGGCCGGCCAGCGCCTTCCGCACGGCCCAAGTCTGGAAGGAAGCATTGAAAGCCAGCACCACCGCCAGCGCGGCGAGCCCGGCAACCACTCCCAGACCAATCAGCAGATAGCGGACAATTTTCATGCTCCAGAGGCTGACATGCCCGCCGTCAGCGGGTTGCGTTGAATTTGATGAACGGTCGCGCGGCGCTTCAGGAGCGCGTCACAAAGGGATCGGCCTGCCCGATGGCCTTGCGCATGGCGGCCAGCGCCACGTTGTAATTGTAATAGGCGACCAACTGGTTGAGCCGGGCGTCGGTGAGCGCGACCTGGCTGGTCAGCACATCGAGCTGGGTGGCCGTGCCAGCGCCGTAGCGGACATTGGCCAGGCGCAGGGCCTCCGTCGCCTGCTCGACGACCTTGCCGGAGGCATCCACCAGTTCCCAGGCCTCGGTCAGCGCGGAATGGGCCCGGCGCACCTCGACGTCGATCGCCAGCGTGGCTTCCTCGACCGCGAGGCGGGTCTGCATAAGCTGGGACTTGGTCTGCGCCACGCGGCCAGCCGTGGCGCGGCCGTCAAAGATATTCCACTGGGCCTGCACGCCGGCCGTCCAGCCTTCGCGGCGAAAACTCGCGCCGGACGTGCCCGCACCGAGCCAGTCGTAGCGGCCGAACAGCGCCACCTGGGGCTGATAACCGGAGCGGGCCACCGAGACCTGCTCCAGACCCGCGGTCTCCAGCTTTTCCAGCCGTTGGAGCTCGGGCCGCTGGGAACGCGCGGCGGCCAGGGCATCGCGCAGGTCGAAGGTCACTTCAGGGCCCGGCTCGAGCGAGCCGACAAAATCGGGCACCTTCGCTACGTTGTGCCCGGCGGCGTTGACGAAACCGAGCACCTGGCGCAGCTCCTCGATGCTGACGCGCCAGGCGTTGCGCGCGGAGATGAGCGCGGGGCGGCCGTTGGCGAGGGCGACCTCGGCGCGGAGCACCTCGAAATTGGAAACCGCGCCGGCCTCAAAGCGGTTGCGCACATCCTTCAACTGCTCCTCGAGGAGCTTCACGTTCTCCTCCTGCACGGCGATGCGCTGCTGCGTGAGCAGCACGGCATAGAAACGCGTGCGCACCAGCAGGAGCTGCTCGTTGATGGTCCCCTGCAGGTCGAGCAACGCCGCCTCCTTGGCCAGCGAGGCGCTCTTGACGGCCGCCGCCACGCCGCCGCCGGCGTAAACGACCTGCGTGGCCTGGAGGTTGACGCCCCAATTGCGGTCGGTCGGAACGACGGACTGGGAGACCTGCTCGTCGTTGCGGGCGTAGTTCGCGCCCGCCGTCACGTTGGGAATCTGCGCGGAGCGGATCTCGATGAGCACGCCTTCCTGCTGACGGATGCGCTCGCGCGCCTGCCGGATGGCGTGGTTGTTGTCCAAGGCGAAGGCCAGGGCGTAATCGAGGTTGAGCTCATCGGGCACGGCGTAGTCGGGATCCGGCTGACCGTCGGACCGGAAGGGCTCGGCAGGCTGCGCGGACAATATGGCAGTGCCGAGGCACAGCAATGCAGTGAACGTTACCAAGCGCGAAAATTTCGTAGGCATGGGAGGAATGATCAAGAAACCGGAATCGCGGCAGGCGCCAGATCCTTGCGGGACTTGGCGTGGTCCTTGGCGATCAACATATAGACGGAGGGGATGATGAACAGGGTGAAGAAGGTGCCGATGGCCATGCCGCACACCAGCACCAAGCCGATGGAATTGCGGGCCGCGGCACCGGGCCCGGTGACGAAAATGAGCATCATATGACCGAAGATGGTGGCGGCCGTGGTCATCAGGACCGGACGGAGGCGAGTCATCGCAGACTCGCGGATGGCGTCGAGTTTGGCGCGACCCTGCTCCTGGAGGTTGTTGGCAAACTCCACGATCAGAATGCCATGTTTCACAATCAGGCCGATCAGGGTGATGATGCCGACCTGGGAATAGATATTCCAGGAGGTCGTCCAACCCCAGCTCCAGTGGGGTGTCCACGGATCGCCCGGCGCGCGCAAAGCGGTGAAGATCATCGCGCCGAATAACGCGAGCGGGGCCGAGCCGAGCAGGATGACCAGCGGATCACGGAAGCTGTTGAACTGCGCGGCCAGCACGAGGAAGATCAGCAGCAGGGCCAGGGCGAGCGCCGGCAGGAAACGACTGCCCTCCTTGCGGAGCTGGCGCGATTCGCCGCCGTAGTCGATGGAGTAACCGGGCGGCATGACTTTCGCCGCTTCTGCCTCCAGCGCCTTGAGCGCGGAGTCCAGGGGCGCCGTGGCGATGCCGGAAAGCTTGACCGCGTTGAGCTGGTTGAAGCGGTTGAGCGAGCGCGGCTCCACGGAACGGGAGATCGTGGCGATGTTGGCGAGCGGCATCAACTGGCCGTCGGCGCCGGTGATGTAGATATCCGCCAACTGATCGGGGTTGAGCCGGTTGGCGCGCTCGACCTGCGGGATGACTTTGTAGCTGCGGCCGTCGATGCTGAAGCGGTTCACGTAGCCGCCGCCGAGCAGGATGCCGAGGTCGGCGCTGACCTGCTGGAGATTGAGGCCGAGCGCGGCCACCTTGTCGCGGTCGATGTGCAGGCGGGCCTGCGGCTCGTCGATTTTGATGTCGAGCGTCGGCGGGAAAGCGAAGAGGCCGGTGCCGGCGACGTTGGCCGAAATCTGCTTGGCGACCTCGTAAACCTCGCGGGTGTCGGCGGTGGAGGCGATGATGAACTCGACCGGAAAGTTGCTGCCACCAGGCAGCGAGCCGGGCAGCACCGGGAAGATGCGCACGCCGGGCACGACGTGCAGGCCGGGCATCAGCTCCTGCCGGATGGCAAAGATGTCACGGTCGCGCTGGTCCCACGGTTTCATGACCACACCGCCAAAACCACCCGCCGGGAAGGTGATCTGGAAGGTGTAGTCGGACTCCGGCAGGGCCATGAACTTGCTGTTCACCTCGGCGGTGAAGAGGCTGCTCTGCTCGATGGTGGAGTTCGACGGCGTATCGACGATACCGAAGATGACACCTTGGTCCTCGGTGGGAGCCAGCTCCGTGGACATGGAGGAAAGGATGTAGAGCGGAAACACCATCAGGGTGAGGACAATCCACACCGTATAAACCACCGGACGGGCCTGCAGGGTGTTTTCCAACACGCGACCGTAAAACTCGCGGAGCCGGTCGAAGCGGTGGTTGACCCAGCCGACGAAGCCGCGCTCCTCCTCCTTCGCATCGTGCAGCAGCCGCGAGGCCATCATCGGCGAGAGCGTGAGCGCCACCCAGCCGGAAATAAGCACGGCACCGGCCAGCGTGATGGCAAACTCGCGGAACAATGAGCCGGTGAGGCCGCCTTGAAAGGCGATCGGGGCATAAACCGCGGCCAGCGTGACCGCCATGGAAATGACGGGGCCGACCAGCTCGCGGGCGCCCATGATGGCCGCATCCATCGGCGTGCGCCCCTCGCGGACGTGGCGCTCGACGTTCTCAACGATCACGATGGCGTCGTCCACCACCAGACCGACCGAGAGCACGATGGCGAGCAGCGTGAGCAGGTTGATCGTAAAACCGAAGGCCTGCATGAGGAACACGGCGCCGATCAGCGAAACCGGGATGGCCACGATCGGGATGAGGGCCGAGCGCAGCGAACCGAGGAAGAGGAATATGACCACGACGACGACGAGGAGCGTCTCGGAAAGCGTCTTCACGACATCCTTGAGCGCGCTGTCGATATACTTGGTGCCGTCGTAGGCCACGCCGCCGGTGAAACCGACGGGGAAGCGCTTTTGGATCTGCTCCATCTCGGCATGCACCGCCTTGATGACATCGAGCGTGTTGGCATTCGGCAGCGGCCAGATGCCCATGAAGACCGCCTGTTCGCCGGTGAAGCGCACGTCGGCATCATAATCCTCGGCGCCAAGCACAACGTCGGCGATGTCGGCGAGACGCACGATCACGCCGTCCACCTCGCGGACCACAAGCTGCCGAAACTCGTCCACGCTCTGCAGGTCGGTATCGGCCGTGAGGTTGATCTGCACATAGGCGCCCTTGGTCTTGCCCACGGCGGCGCGCGTATTGTTGGCCACCAGGGCGGCCCGCACCTGCGCCGGGCTGATTCCGTAGGCGGCGAGCCGGTCGGGCTTCAGCCAAACACGGATCGCATACGTGCGGCCGCCGAGGATGTCCGCCCGCTGCACGCCGGGGACGGCCGTGAGGGCGGGCTGGACGACGCGCACCAGGTAGTCGGTGACCTCGTTGGGCTCGAGCACGGTCGAGCGGAAGCTCAGATACATCGAGGCAAACTGGTTGTCGGCCGTCTCGATGTTGACCGCGGGCAGTTCGGCCTCGGGCGGCAGATCGTTGCGCACCTGGTTGACCTTGGAATTGATCTCGGCGAGCGCCTTGTTGGCATCGTAGTTGAGCCGCAGGCGGGCGCGGACGATGGAAACGCCCTGCTGGCTCTGCGACTCGATGTAGTCGATGCCGTCGGCCGCAGCCACGGCCCGTTCAATGGGGGAAGTAACGAACCCGCGGACCAGCTCGGCATTGGCGCCGATGTAGGGTGTGGTGACGGTGATCGCGGCGTTGTCGCTGCGGGGATACTGGCGGACGTTGATGCCGCCCAGCCCCTTGAAGGCCGGCACGAAGGACGGCAGCAAAGCCTGAAGACCGGCGATGATGATGATCAGGTTGACCACCACGGCCAGCACGGGCCGCTTGATGAAAATATCCGTGAATTTCATGGTGACGCGGTGACCCGATCAGGAATTGTTCGGCCGGGGATTGAGGCTGGGATTCGGGGCCAGGGTGTTGTCCACGATGACCGCCGTGCCGTTGCCGAGCTTGAAGACGCCGCTGGTGGCGACTTCCTCGCCGGGCGCAACGCCCTCGGTCACGGCGACAAAGTCGCCCCGGGTGGCGCCGAGCCGCACGAAGCGCTGCTCCGCGCGCTTGACCAGCGCGCCGGTCTTTTCGTCCTTCACTTCCTTGAGCACAAAGATGCTGTCACCGTAGGATTGGTAATAGACGGCGGTCGCGGGCACCATCACCACGGGCAGCCGTTCGGGGGAAACGACCTCGACGTTGACGAACAGACCGGGGCTGAGTTCCTCGCCGGCATTGGCCAGTGTAACCTGCACACGGACACTGCGGGTAACGGCGTCCACTTCGGGGCTGATGGCCGTGATCCGGCCTTCATAGACGACGCCGGGGCGCGCGTCGGTGGTCACCCGCGCCAAGGTGCCGGTGCGGATGTCGGCGAGCCGCTGCTGCGGCACGGCAAAATCCACATGGATCGGATCGAGCGACTGCAGGGTGACGATCGGATTGCCACGGTCCAGAAACTGGCCGAGATTTACGAGCCGGATACCGGTGCGGCCGGCAAACGGCGCGCGCATCGATTTTTTGTCGATTTGGGCCTGCAGTGAAGCGACCTCGGCCACGGTCTGTTTGTAGGCCGCGTCGGCCGCATCGTATTCGGATTTGGCGACGGCATTGCGCTCCAGCAATTCCCGCGCGCGCGTGGCGTTGATGAGCGCCAGGGCCGCACGAGCTTCGGCCGCGGCCAATTGGGCCCGCTCGACGTCGGTGTCCAAGGCCACGAGCAGGTCGCCCTGCTTGACGATCTGGCCGGACTCAAAGGCGATGTGCTTCACCGTGCCCTGCCCTTCGCTGGAAATCATCACCCCGTGGTCGGCCCGCAGGGAACCCACCGCCCGGATGAGCTGTTCCCATTCGCCGGAGACCGCATTGGCGGAAGTTACCACCTCGGGAGGAAATTCAAACGGTGGCGGCGGGGCAAACTGCCGGCCCTTGATGAGGAGGATCGGCACGATGAAAATGGCCAGAACGGCCAGACCAATGGCGAATTTCTTGAGCATGGTATGCAGGTGTTACGGTTCGGAGTAGTTGGAAAATCAAGGGGCGGGCGCAGCGGCGGGCGCCGGCTCGGCGGTTTGCCGGGAGAGCTTGGCCAGCAGGCGGACGAGCGTCTTGCGCTCGGCCTCGCTCAGCGGGCTCATGATCGCGGCGATGGCCTTGAAATGACCCGGAAGGAAACCGCGGAGGAAATCGATCGCGGCAGGAGTGAGCGTCACCAGCATCATGCGCCGGTCGTGCGGATCGGGCTCACGTTTTACGAAACCGTCGCGCTCCAACGTATCGATCAGGCCGGTCATCGTCGCCCGGGTGACTCCGGCGGCATCGGCCAGACCGGCCGGGGTGCGCGGACCACAATCGCAATTTTCCGCGCCCATGAGCGTAGCGGCCTCGGGTTCGACTCCCCGCCATAGGAGCATCAACACGCCAAAACGACCCGGCGACATGGCGTGCTGGGTGAGATTGCGCTCGGTGAGGGCAAACACTTCGTCACCGGTGCGCAGCAGATTCAGATAGGCATCGACGGCCGACGGATCCAGGTCGGGAAACTCCTTGGCCGCCTCCAAGAGGCATTCGTAGCGCGGCAGGTCTTTGAGCAGCAGGTGCGGCATCGGATCAATTGGTTAGCAACATGACTATAAGGCCGCTGATAGTTAGGAAGCTAACCTTAATGACAAGTCCCATTTGCTGATTTTTCAAATTTTCCTTTGGCCAAGGCGTCCGTCCTTTCGGGCGCAGCGGCCATCCGCCCAAGGCCAAGCGCCCTTGGGCGACGGCGCAGCCGGACTATGCAGTTAAACCAAGTGATGCCCGGGTAAGCAGCCCGCTTGCGGGCGCTTTGCCGAAGCGCGCAAGCGCGCTGACCTACACCGGATTGTATGAATTCGGCTCAGAGTGAGCGCGCGGCGGCCACGACTGCCTCGGCGGTGATGCCGAGCTCCTTGAAAACCTGGGCACCCGGAGCACTAAGGCCGAAGCGATCGATGCCGACCACCTTGCCCTCCAGGCCGACGTATTTCGCCCAAAGTCCCGTGACGCCGGCCTCGACGGCGACGCGTTTGCGGCAGGAAGGAGGCAAAATGCTCGCGCGGTATTCGGCCGATTGCCGGTCGAAACGCAAAAAGGACGGCATGGAAACGACGCGCGTGCCAGCGCCGAGCTCCTTGGCAGCAGCGAGGGCAAACTGCAGTTCGCTGCCGGTCGCCAGCAGGATATGGGTCAGCGGGGCGGTTTCCTGCAGGGCGACGTAGCCGCCTTTGAGCACGCCGGCGCGCCGGATGTGCGGCGGGATGTCGTTGAGCAACGGCAGCGCCTGCCGGCTGAGGGCGAGGAGCGTCGGGCCGTCGGTGCGCTCCAGCGCGGCGGCATAAGCGCCGGCTACTTCCTCGGCATCGGCCGGACGGATGACGTCAAAATTCGGGATCAGTCGCAGCGCGGAGACCGTTTCCACGGGCTGGTGCGTGGGACCGTCCTCGCCGACGCCGACCGAGTCATGCGTGTAGATGTAGATGACGGGAAGCTGGGCGAGCGCGGCGATGCGCATCGCGGGCCGCGAGTAGTCGGCGAACACGAGAAAGGTCGCGCAGGACGGACGGAAGAGGCCGTCGTAGGCGACGCCGTTGCAGATGGCGGCCATCGCGTGCTCGCGGATGCCAAAGCGGATATTGCGGCCGCTGCGGTTGGCCGGATCAAAGTCCTTGTCGGCCGCGATGTAGTTGAGCGTGGAGCCGTAGAGATCCGCGCTGCCGCCGATGAGCAGCGGCAGTTCGGCCGCGAGCGGCTGCAACACATCGCGCCCCGACGCGCGCGAGCCGCCGTGTTTCACGTCGGCGGGGAAAACCGGGATTTTCTCCAGCAGGTGCGCCGCACTCGGCGCCTTGGCGGCGGATTCGAGAAGGGCGGCCTTGGCGGGGTTGGCCTCGCGCCAGGCCTTGTAGGTCTTGTGCCATTTGTTGCACGCGCGGATGAGCCGCTTCTTGTGGCCGACGAAGTAGGCGCGGACGTCGTCGCTGACGTAGAAGTGCTGGTCGGCCGGCAGACCGAGCCCGGCGCGGGCACCATCGGCAAACTTCGCCCCACCCTCGCCATGGCCCTTGGCCGTGCCGGCGACCTCGGGAATGCCGCGGGCGATCTCGGTGCGCGCGATGATAAGCTGCGGCCGGCCAGTCTTGGCTTTTTTGGCCTTATTGAAGGATTTCAGGAAGGCCGCCATGTCGTGGCCGTCCACAGTCTGCACATCCCAGTGCATGGCCTTGAAGCGCGCCGCAGTGTTGTCGCTCTGCGTTTTGTCGGCCATCGCGTCGAGGGTGACGTCGTTGGAGTCGTAGATGAGGATGAGGTTGTCGAGCTGCTGGTGGCCGGCGAAGGACACCGCCTCCAGCGCGACCCCTTCCTGCAGGCAGCCGTCGCCGGCAAGGCACACCACGTGGTAATTGATGATTTCGTGCTCCGGGGTGTTGAAGCGCGCCGCGGCCATCTTCCCCGCCACGGCCATGCCGACGGCGTTGCCGACGCCCTGCCCCAGCGGGCCGGTGGTGCACTCGACGCCGGGGGTCTCGTGAAACTCCGGGTGACCGGGGGTCTTCGAGTGCAACTGGCGGAAGGCCTTGAGGTCGTCCATCGCCAGGTCGTAGCCGGAGAGATGCAGCCAGCCGTAGAGGAACATCGAGCCATGGCCGGCGGAGAGCACGAAGCGGTCGCGGTTGAGCCAGCGGGGCCGCTCGGGATTGTGCACCAGCGCGTGCCCGTAGAGCACCGCACCAAGCTCCGCCGCGCCGAGCGGCAACCCGAGGTGGCCGATACCGGCCTTGTGCACGGCATCGATGGCAAGCCCGCGGGCTTGGTTGGCGGCTTTGGCGAGGAGATGGGTTTGCAGCGTCATGGTAAGGGTTTGGAAAGTAGGCCCGCGCTTCACGCCGGGGAAGCAGAATTTGCGCAATAAAAAAGGCGGACCGTGCAAGGTCCGCCTGAAAGTGGGAGGCGCGCGCCTCAGTTGGCGGCGGTCGCGGCGTTCTTGTCGAAACGCATTTCCTTGATCGCCATGGCGGCCTTGCCCTTGCGGTTGCGCAGGTAGTAAAGACGCGCCTTCATGGGCTCGGAGTGGCGGTCCACCTCGATCTTCTCGACCATGGGGGAGTTCACCGGAAACACCTTCTCGACGCCCTCGCCGTAGCTGATGCGGCGGACGGTGAAGGTCTCATGGATGCCATGACCCTTCAGGGCGATGACGATGCCGGCGAAAATCTGGATGCGCTCCTTGTCACCTTCGCGGACCTTGGTGTGCACCTTCACGCCGTCGCCAACGCGGAAAGCGGGCGTGTCGGTTTTGACCTGGGCGGAGGTGATTTCTTTGATGATCGGGTTCATGGCTATGGCTTTATTTGAGTAAATCGGGACGGACCTGACGGGTTTTTTCCACCTGTCGCGCGTGCCGCCACTTCTCGATTTCGGCATGATTTCCGGAAAGCAGTATCTCCGGAACGGACATGCCCCGGAATTCGGCGGGACGCGTGTATTGAGGAAAGTCGAGCAACTTGCTGGTGAAGCTTTCCGTCGTCAATGACTTTTCCTCCCCGAGCACGCCGGGGATGAAACGGGCGAGCGCGTCGATCAAAACCGCCGCCGCCAGGGTGCCGTTGGTCAACACGTAGTCACCGATACTGACCTCCTGGTCGATGACGGTGTCGCGGATGCGCTGGTCGATACCTTCATAGTGCCCGCTGAGCAGGACAAGGTGTTGCTGTCGGGAAAGTTCCCCCGCCAAGGCCGGCGAAAGCGGCGTGCCGTCCGGCGTCAGGTAGATCCGCCGGCAGCCGGGCGTCTGCAGCTGCTCGATGGCGGCAAAAACCGGCTCGGGTTTGAGCACCATGCCGGCACCGCCCCCGAAGGGCCGGTCATCCGCCGTCCGGTGCTTGTCCGTGGTCCATTGGCGCAGGTCGTGAACGTTGACCGCCAGCCGGCCGGACTCGATGCCCTTGCCGAGGATGCTCTCGGTCAGAAAGCCGTCGAGCATGCGCGGGAAAAGCGTGATGACGTCGATGCGCATGAAATTTTATGCCCGAAAGTCGCAAGCACCGCCAAGGCTGGCAAAGAAAAAGGCCCCGGATGACTCCGAGGCCGAAAACGCATTCCGTCGCGTGCTTGGCGTCAGTCTGTTCAGGCCGTGGCGGCGGCCTTGCGGGCCTTCTTGATCATGGCGTTGAGCGTGTCGGTGGGCTTGGCGCCCTTGCTCAGCCAGTAATCAACGCGGGCGAGATCGATGCTGATGGGGTTGCCCTTGCTGGTCGGTGTGTAGGTGCCGATGCTTTCAACGGGCGAACCGTCGCGACGCGAACGGGCCTCGGCGACAACAACGCGATAATGCGGCTTGTGGACGGCGCCAACGCGGGTGAGACGGATTTTAAGTGCCATGTGTAATGAATTTCTGAACGGTGCTTGATTGGAAAAGCCGGGAAGCACACCGCTCGATAAATGGCTTGTCAAGCCCCGACTCCCCCTGCTCCCTCGGCCCTTTATGAAAGCCGGAATCGTCGGTCTCCCGAACGTGGGCAAGTCCACTCTCTTCAACGCCCTCACCCGCTCCCGCAAGGCGGAGGCCGCCAATTATCCGTTCTGCACGATCGACCCCAATGTCGGGGTCGTGACCGTGCCTGATGAACGTCTCGGCGTGCTGCAAAAGATCGCCAAGACCGGCGTCGTCATTCCCGCCGCCATCGAGTTCGTAGACATCGCCGGCCTCGTCGCCGGCGCCAGCAAGGGCGAAGGCCTCGGCAACCAGTTTCTCGCCAACATCCGCGAAGTGGACGCCATCGTGCAGGTCGTGCGCTGCTTCGAGGATTCCGACGTGGTTCATACGATGGGCAACGTCGATCCCGTGCGCGATATCGAGGTCATCACCACCGAGCTCGTGCTCGCCGATCTCGACGCGGTCACCAAGCGCATCGAGAAAACCCAGAAAAAGGCCAAGTCGGGCGACAAGGAGGCCCAAGCCGAAGTCGCCCTGCTGCAAAAGCTCGAACCGCACCTCAACAGCGGCAAATCCGCCAACACCCTCGCCCTCACCGACGATGAAAAGGCCCAGGTGAAGCTCTTCCAACTGCTCACCGCCAAGCCCGTGCTCTTCGCCTGCAACGTCGCCGAGGGCGACCTCGCCACCGCTGAGCAGAACCCTTTTGTGCAAAAGGTCGCCGAGTATGTGCACGCCCACCACGACGCCGCCTACGTGCCCATCAGCGCCAAGATCGAGGCCGAACTCATCGACCTCTCGCCCGAAGAGGCGAAGGAGTTCCTCAAGGATCTCGGCGTCTCGGATTCCGGCGTGTCGAGTCTCATCAAGGCCAGTTACGAGCTGCTCGGATTGCAGACCTACTTCACGGCCGGAGAAAAGGAAGTCCGCGCCTGGACCATCCACAAAGGCTGGAAAGCGCCCCAAGCCGCGGGCGTGATCCACACCGATTTCGAGAAGGGCTTCATCAAGGCGGAAGTCGTGTCCTACGCGGACCTTTCCCGCTTGGGCAGTGTCGCCGCCGCCCGCGACGCCGGCAAATACCGTTTGGAAGGCAAGGAGTATGTCTTTCAGGACGGAGATGTAGCGCTCTTCAGGTTTAACAACTGACCTCCGGTTGCAGGCAATTTGGGAAAATCAGCCGCTTGTGCGAATTATTGGCATTACTGCATGTGGTAAGTGATATTGCTTACGGAAAATAGGTAACTTCCGACTGTTGCACACGTCAGACTTGGGGTATTAGCTAAACCTCCACCAGTTTGATGCAGCAATTCCCTCCCAGCTTCGATTACCGCAACACTATGGCCTACAAGCCATTGCTGGTATTCTTGGTGATGTTTTTCCTGGGCTTGCCTGCCGTCAGCATTGCCCAGACCACGGTTTATTGGGATAGGAACAGCAGCACCGCAGGTGCCGGAGGCGCTTCGCCTTCAGGAACTTGGGTAAACAACAACGGAGCCCCAAATCGCAACTGGTCCACCAGCTCGGCCGGCACCGCCACCACGGCCCGCTGGGATGATGGCAACTACGCCGTCTTCAGTGCCGGCACCGACGCCACCGGCTCCTACACCGTCACCGTAAGCGACACGGTCAGCGTATCCGGGATCACCGTTGAAGAAGGCAGCCCCACGTTCTCCGGCGGAATCATCAACTTCGGCGATTCAACCCCGGACTTTATCGTCAATGCCGGCACCACCACGGTTGGCAGCCAGATCACCGGCAGTGACGGGCTGATCAAAGGCGGTGGGGGAACGCTGATCCTCACCAACAATGCCAACAGTTGGACCGGCCCCTTCATCATCAATGCCGGGTTGGTGCAGTTGAACACCAGTCAAGTCATCCCCGATGCCTCGGATGTCACCATCGCTTCTGGCGCGACGCTGCTCCTCAACTGGGGCGTCAACGAAACCATCGGCGCCCTCGCCGGCGCGGGCACGCTCAACATCCGCGGCGGCCCGTTCACCACGATCGGCGACACCAACACCACTTTTTCCGGCGTCATCGCCGACGACGGCGGCTACGGCACCTTCGTCAAGCAGGGCACCGGCACGCTCACCCTTTCCGGCAACAACACCTACACCGGTGTGACCAACATCACCTCCGGCGCCATCGTCGCCGGCAGCAGCACCGCGCTGGGTAGCTCGACCTGGGGCAACACCATCAGCAGCGGCGCGGCCCTGCACCTCCAAGGAGGCATCAACCTCACCGAGGGCAGCTTCAGCATCTCCGGCAGCGGCTTGGGCGGTGCCGGCGCGCTCCGCAACCTCAGTGGCAACAACACCCTGAACGCCGCCATCAACGTCGGCACCGCCGCCACGATTGGGTCTGATGCTGGCACGCTCTCGGTGATCGGCGATTTCAATCTCGGCGCCACCACCCTCACCGTCACGGGCGCGGGCAACACCACGCTGCAAGGCGCCGTGAACAACGGCGCCGTGCTCATGGACGGCACCGGCACCCTCACCTTCGCGGGCAACACCAACAACGGCTTCGGCGGCGGCCTCACCCTCAACCAGGGCACGGTCCAATTGAACAAGACCGGCGGCGCGCTCGCCATCAACGGCGGCACAGTGGCCGTCGGCGACGGTGTCGGCGCCGTCAGCTCGGCGAACCTCGTTCTGCTCGGCTCGAATCAGTTGGCGCTTGGCACCGCCGTGACGGTCAATTCCGACGGCCGCTTCGCCCTCAACAACCAGAGCCAGACGCTCAACACCATCGCCGGCACGGGCCGGATCGACCTCGGCGCCTCCGGCCACCTCACTGTCGGCGTATACTCGGGCTCGTCCACCTTTGGCGGCGAGATCACCGGTTCCGGCATTTTTGAAAAAGTGGGCTCCGGCACGTTCACCCTCGGCTCGGATCTCGCCTTCGACGGCGCCTTCCGTCTCGCCGGCGGCACCCTGGCGCTCAATGGCAACGACCTCATCGCCGACACGCTGCACATCACGGCCAACTCCATCATCGATTTCGGCAGTGCCGTCGCCTCGCTCCTCTCGGTCACCAATCTCATCGTCGATGCCGGCGTCTCCCTCACGATCAGCAACTGGAGCGACACCGTGGATTTTTTCTATGCGCAAAATTGGTCCGGTGCTGTGTTCAACAACACCGGTGTCGCCCCGATGAACCAGGTTTCTTTCACCGGTTTTTCCGGCAGTGACACCCGCTGGCAGGGTTATGATTCCCAGATCACACCGGTGCCGGAGCCTGCCACCTACGGTGCACTGCTTGTCGGTGCCGGCCTGGCGTTGGTCTGGTGGCGCCGTCGAAAGAGAGCCTGATCAGGCCTGTTTCTCTGAGGTAATTTCCCCTAAGATCAGGGGCGAACACCTAGATGGCGATTTAGTCATTCTCCTTGTAGGCGGAAGTCTTTCAGGAGATAATACCCCCACTCAGGGGATATATGAACTACCCATGGCCGACTTCGGTCGTCAGGCTGCGACAGAGGACCAACTGTTGCGGGCTGTGCCATATCCGATGCCGAACGACATTTGATTCCGACCATGTTAAATGCACAGAGGCGCCTGCCGCCGGCCGGACGACCCCAGCGAAAAGATCCATATTTCGATCCGCCTGCCTGGGTATTTTGATCCTGCTGGTGCCTCTCTCGGGCGTGGCGCAAACATGGACCGGATCAATTTCCACGCAATGGAATCTCGCCGGCAATTGGTCGGGCGGCGTGCCCGGGGCCGCAGCCATCGCCACTTTCAACGCCAACACCGCGAACGACCCCAACCTCACCGCCGCCGCTTCAGTTGGGCGTCTTTTCTTCGATACCGGCAGCGACGAAGAGATCTTCACCGGTGCCAACCTCACCATCGCGAGCATCAGCGGTCTGGGCATCGACAATCAATCCGGCGTCACCCAGACCTTCAACAACACCCTTGTCATCGCCAACGCGCAAACTTGGAACACCGACAACGGCAACCTCGTCTTCGCCGCCGTCACTCATGGAGCGACAAACCTGACCCTCACCGGCAACGGCGGCTTCGATTTCAGCGGCATCCTCACCAACAGTGGCGGCAACCGCACCCTGACCAATGACTCCACTGGGACGGTAAACTTTTCCGGCGGCATTAACCTATCGAACAATAACACAGGCCGCACTCTTACCTTCACCGGTTCGGGCGACACCTTGGTATCCGGTATTATCGCCAACGGCGGCACCACGGCCGGCAATCTGGTAAAAACCGGCCCGGGCACACTCACTCTCGCCAACACCAACACCTACACCGGCACCACGACCGTCGGCACGGCCGGAGGTGCTTCCGGCGGCACCCTGCGCCTTGGTGCCGCCGGTGCCATTTCCACCAACACCACGACCATCTTTGCCGGCCAGTTGGACCTCGACGGCCACAACCAGACCATCGGTGCGCTCACCCTCGGCGGCGGCGCGTCCGGCACCACCGCGCTCGTCAGCACGGGCGGCGGCACACTCACCCTCGGCGGCAACGTTACCTACACCGCCACCAACAATCCCAACGGCGCCGTGATCAGCGGACAACTCGGCCTCGGGGCGTCCAACCGCACCTTCACCATCAACAACAGCACCGCGGCGGATCCGGATCTGACCGTGGATGCGGTGATCTCCGGCTCCGGCGGTCTCATCAAGGCCGGCACCGGCACTCTCGCACTCACCGCGGCCAACACCTATTCCGGCGGCACCACGCTTTCGGCCGGCGTGCTGACCGTAAGTGATGACCAAGCCCTTGGCACCGGGACGCTCACCCTGAACACCGGCACCCTGCAATCCACCGCCGCCAATACCGTGGCCAACACTGCGACCCTCGGCGGCAACGTCACCCTGCAGGACATCGATCTCTCGGGCACCTTTACCCAAAGTGGGGGCAACCGTATCTTGACGCTCAACAACGCCAATCTCTCCGGCACTCTGAATCTATCGAACAACAACACCGGCCGCACGCTCACCACCGCGATTGCCAGCGGCACAACGACATTCTCCGGCGTGATTCAAAACGGCGGCACCGGCGCCGGCGGACTGACCAAAACCTTGGGCGGCACCTTGGTGCTCTCCAATGCCAACACCTACACCGGGGCCACCACCGTGTCCGGCGGCACCTTGATCGTGCAGCACGACTCGGCGCTCGGCTCCACCGCCGGCAGCACGACCGTGGCCTCCGGGGCTACGCTCCAACTGGACGGCAGCCGGACGATCGGCGCGGAAGGCTTAACCATAAGCGGCGCCGGCGTCGGCGGGGCCGGCGCCCTGCGTCACAGCTCCGGCACCAGTTCATGGGCGGGTAACATCACCCTCGCCGCCGCCAGCACGATCACCGCGGATGCTGGACTGCTCACGCTTGCCGGCAGCCTCACGGGAGCCAACGGCCGCAACCTGACCTTTGCCGGCGATGGCGACATCACCCTCACCGGCACGATTTCCAACGGCAATAGCAGCCTCTTCAGGCTCGGCAACGGCACCCTGACTGTCGGTGCCACCGCCACCTATACCGGCACCACCAACCTCGGCACCAGCGGTGGCAACTCGACCGGCACCATCCGGCTGGCGGCAGCCGATGTCATCCCCGCCGGCGCCTTCAATCTCTTCTCCGGCACCTTTGATCTAAACGGATTCAACGACACCATCGGTGCGATCAATCTCGGCGGCGGCGGGGCTGGTTCCACCGCGGCCGTCACCACCGGCAGCGGCACGCTCACCCTTGGCGGCAACCTCGCCTATATCGCCACCAACAACCCGGACGGCGCGACCATCTCCGGCAACCTCAACCTCGGCGGCGCCAATCGCACCTTTACCATCAACGACAGCACTGCCGCCACGACCGACCTGTCGATCTCCGCAAACATCGGCGCCACCAACCGCAATCTCACGATTACCGGTGCGGGCAACACGCTCATCTCGGGCATTATCGCGACCGGCACCGGCACGCTCGTGAAACAGGGCGCCGGCACCCTTACATTGACCGGCGCCAACACCTACGGCGGCATCACCACCGTCAGTGCCGGCACATTGAACATCCAGCACAGCTCAGCCCTCGGCGGCACCGGCGCCGGCACAACCGTTGCCAGTGGCGCCACCTTGGCGATCGAGGGCAACATCAGCGTGGGCAACGAGGCCATGACGTTGAGCGGAACTGGCGTCGGCGGCTTGGGCGCCTTGCGCAACATCTCCGGCACCAGTTCTTGGGCGGGCAACATCACCCTCGCCGCCGCCAGCACCATCGCGGCCGAAGCCGGTTCGCTCACCTTCTCCGGCAACCTCACCGGCGCCAACGGCCGCAACCTCACTTTCATCGGCGCCGGCGACATCACGGTGAACGGAGCCATCAGCAACGGCACCAGCGCCCTGCTCAAAGACGGATCCGGCACGCTCACGCTGGCCGGATCGGCCGCCAACGTTTACAGCGGCGGCACCTCCATCGCCGACGGCACCCTCCGGCTCGGCAAGACCGCCGGCCTGAACGCGCTCGGCACCGGGGCCGTCACCGTGGGTAATGACGTTGGCCCGGCGTCCAGCGCCCACCTCGTCCTGCTCGCAGAAAATCAAATCGCCGACAACACCACCGTCATGCTCAACAGCGACGGCCGGTTCGACCTCAATGGTTTTGCCGAAGCCATCAACATCATCGGTGGCACCGGCATCATCGATCTCGGCTCCGGCGGCCATCTTACCGTCGGCGCCAACAACGGCTCCTCCGCCTTCGGCGGCTCGATCACCGGCACGGGCGATTTCACCAAACAGGGCACCGGCACCTTCACGCTCAACAGCGACCTGAACCTTGCCGGCACCTTCACCCTCGCCGGCGGCACGCTGGCGCTGAACGGCAACGACCTCGTCGCCGACACCCTGCACATCACGGCCAACTCCATCATCGATTTCGGCAGCGCCGTCGCCTCGCTTCTCTCCGTCGTCAACTTTATCATTGATGGCGGTGTGTCCCTCACCATCGCCAACTGGAGCGATGCCGTGGACTACTTTGTCACCCAAAACTGGGCCGGCGCAGTTTACGACCTCCGCGGCGCCGCTCCGATGAACCAAATCACCTTCAACGGCTTCGCCGGCAGCGACACCCAGTGGCAGGAGTATGACCTCCAAATCACGCCGGTGCCGGAGCCGTCCACTTACGGCGCGCTGATGCTCGGTCTCTGCGCCACGCTGTATCTCTGGCGGCGGCGTCAGACCAAAAACCAAGCAACGCCCACCAGGCCTGTTCCGGCCGGGGGAAACGACCCAGACCAGGCCGGGGAATGAACCTCAGACTGGTTGCCTTGCACCCGCGCTGCCACGCTCAAGCTTGGTCGCGTGACCAATACGGCTCGAATCCGCCTCGGAATGGGAATTTTACTCTGGGGTTTGCTGACTTCGATCGCCGCCGCGCAGCTCGCGCCTTCCGACTACATCGGCGGCCACTACGTCGCGAAATCCCCCGCTGCGGAATTCAAGCCGGGCAGTGAAGCCCGCCGGTTGGCCGCCAAGCTCGCCACGCATTTGCCCGGCGCCTTTGTGGTGCAGGGCAAGGGTCGCTCCATGCAGCCGCTCTACCCGCACGGCACATTGCTGGTCGTGCAGCCCGTGCCGTATGAAAAACTGGCCCGCGGCATGACGGTGGTTTTCCGCACCCCGGACAACCAGTCGCTCGCCCACGTGCTGGTCGCCCGCACCGCCGATGGCTGGCGCACCAGCGGGCTCAACAACCGGCGCGCGGATTTTATTCCCGTGCAAGCCGATGACATCCGCGGCGTCGTGGTCGCGGCTTTCGCCGTGGTGGACGGCGCTGCGGTCGCCTGGCGGTAACCCGCGGCCGCCGCCGCGCTCAGTGCAGCCGCCCGCCCGCGGTCTTGATATCCTGCTTGGTGCGCGCAGCCACCTCGGTTGCCAGCACGATCGCCTTCGTGAGCGTGGCGAGCGACATCGCCGGCTTTCCCTGCGTCGGCAACCACGGCACATGGATAAAACCCGCCCGCACGGCCCGCCGTCGGCGCAGCGCGTGCATCAAGGAATAAAAGACATGGTTGCACACAAAAGTCCCGGCCGTCTGCGAAACCGCGGCAGGGATGTTTTGTTTGCGCAGCGCCGCCACGATCGCCTTGACCGGCAACGTGGACCAATATGCCGCCGGCCCGCCGCGCACGACGGGGACGTCCACCGGCTGGCGGCCCGCATTGTCGGGAATCCGCGCATCGTCCACGTTGATGGCCACCCGCTCCGGCGTGATCTCCGCCCGGCCGCCGGCTTGGCCCAGGCAGATGACAAGCTGCGGCGCGCTGCGGCGCAGGGCCGTCTTCAACCGCACCACGGCATCGCCAAAAACGCACGGCAGCACCACGCCGACCACCTCGTGGCGGCCGATGCGCATGCCATGCAGCCGGCCGACGATTTCCGCAGTCGGGTTGACCGAGTCACCGCCGAAGGGCTCAAACCCGGTGAGCAAAATTTTTCCGGCCGCTGTTTTCATGATGCACCCCGGTTGTGTCCGGCACCACGCGGCGCGGCAAGTTCGATGCCATCCGCCGCGAGCGCTGCCCTTAGCCCGCGCAGCACCGCTGCCGCCCCGGGTGTGTCGCCGTGCACGCAAATCGTGCCGGCCCGCAAGCACACGTCCGTGCCATCGGTGGCCCGCACGAGGCCGGCCCGCACAATGCCGCGCACCTGCGCGGCGGCGGCTTCCGGCGAATGGATTAGCGCATCGGGCCGCTGCCGCGGGGTCAGCGTGCCATCGCGCTGGTAGGTGCGGTCGGCAAAAGCCTCGGGCACGACCGTGAAATCCGGCGATTGCCGCGCTACCCGCTCCAGCTCGCTGCCGGCCAGCACATAGAGGATAGGATTTCTTTCCGTCGCCCGCACTGCACGGACCACCGCCTCGCTGAGCACCCGGTCGCGCGACACCCGGTTGTAGAGTGCGCCGTGCAGTTTCACGTGGCGCACCGCGGCGCCGGCGGCTTGGGCGATTTCCTGCAGGCGTGCGACCTGCTCCACCACCAGCGCTGCGATCGCCTCCGCGTCCAGCGGCAGTTCCACCCGGCCGAAATTCGCCCGGTCCGCGAAACCGGGATGCGCGCCGATCGCCGCGCCGTGCCGCATGGCCAGCGCTACCGTCGCCCGCATGGTCGCCGCATCTCCGGCATGCGCGCCACAGGCGATGTTGGCCGAGGTGATCAGGGGCATCAGCTCCGCATCCTGGCCGCCGCCCTCCCCGAGATCGCAGTTCAAATCAATCGTCTTCATCGAAATTTCTCCGCCAAACCTTGGCGCAGAATGCCGAGCCAATGTTGCCGCTCGTGTCGCCGGCGTTGCGCCTCGGCCAGCGTGACGGGGGCAAAGCGCACCCGGTCGCCGGGTGCCAACTGCGCCAGCTTGGGCAGATCCACGGTGATCACGTGCGCCAGTTGCGGATAACCGCCGATGGTTTGGGCGTCGGCCCCGAGGAGGATCGGCAGTCCGGCGGGCGGCACTTGCACCGTGCCGGGCACCACCGCACTCGAAGGCAGATCATCCGGCACGCGCCGCCGCAGCGGCTGCCCCTGCAAGCGGATGCCCATGCGGTCGGATTGCGGGCTCACGCCGAATTCCGTCTCATGCCAGTCCGGGGCAAACTCATCCGCCTGCGCTCCGGGCACGACCCGCAGCACGGCCGGTTTCTCCATCTCCGGCAGCCAGCGCGTATCCAGCCACCAATGTTCACTGTCCGGACAATGGCGGGATTGCCCGACCGGCACCACATCGCCCGCGGTCAAGGCCCGGCCCTGCCAGCCGCCCCATCCCGCCCGCAAATCCGTGCCCCTTCCGCCCAAGACCACCGGCACCTCCAAACCGCCGGCAATCGCCAGCCACGCCCGACAACCGCCAAGCACGCGGCCGGGCGACCACCGCTCACCGCGCTGCACCCGGATGGGTTTCCCCGCTTCGGCCGACTCCATACGCGGGCCGATGACGGCCACCAGCGCATCCGCGGAAAACTCCAGCGCCGGCCCGGTCTGCGTGATTTCAAGCCCCGCCGCATTTTCGGGATTCCCGACCAGCAGGTTTGCCAACCGCAGCGCCAGCGCATCCATCGCGCCGCCCGCCGGCACCCCGATGGCGCGCAAGCCCGGCCGGCCCAGATCCTGCACGGTCGTCAGGAGTCCGCCGCGCAGCACTTTCATTTCCATGCCGCAAACTCCTCCCGCGTGATGGCCTTGAACCGCACGCGATCCCCCACGCGCAGTCGCGCTGGCGGATTTGCCGCGAGGTCAAACAACCGCAGCGGCGTGCGACCGATGAGATTCCATCCGCCGGGCGTCGCCAGCGGATAGATGCCCGTTTGCGCCCCGCCGATGCCCACACTGCCGGCGGGCACCGCCGTGCGCGGCGTAGCCAGCCGGGCGGTATGCAACCGCTCCGGCAGTCCAGCCAGATAAGGAAAGCCCGGCGAGAAACCGACCGCTTGCACCCGGTATTCACCTGCGGCATGCAGCGCGGCCACCTCCGCCTCTGCGCACTGCGCCTGCGCCGCCACCCGCGCAAGATCCGGCGCCAGTTCCGCGTCGTAGCAGACGGGTATCTCCACCCACACCTCGACGTCATCGCTCGCGCCAACCATCAATCCGCCGCGGCTCTCGATGGCCGCGCAACGGGTGGCAAAATCCGATCCTTCGCCGTCGTCGTAAAACACCGTCACCGTCCCGTAGGCCGGCACCACATCCACCGCACCGGGTGGCGGATTCTGTTGCAGTGCCCGGGTCAGGGAATGCAACCGGCCCGGCGCCACCCCGGCCGGCGACAGGCCGAAATCGACCGCGATGGCCGCATCACCCAAGGGCGCAAATCTCATGCGCGCATCTTTCCCGGCCACCCCGGTTTGGCAAGGTCCGAGCCCCTGCTTATTCCAGTCAGGCCGCCGGCTGATAACTTCCGGGATAGGGTTGATGTTTCCCGCCAAGCTGATGTCTTTTGCCCCTTCCATGTCGTCCCGCCACGTCCTCATCCTCGTGCTTGCGCTGCTCCCGGTCCTGTCCGGCTGCAGTGAAGGCAAGGTAGCCAGCTACCGTGTGCCCAAGGAAGCGCTGCCGCCCGCGCCCGAGGCGACCGCGGCTCAACCCGCAGCCAACCAGGATATGGCCTCGATTCCCGTGCCCACCGGCAGCGATCAACTTGGCTGGACCGCCCCCGCCCACTGGACGCCGGGCGTGGCCGGCGCCATGCGCAAGGGCAGCTACGCGATCCGCGGAGCCGAAGGCGAGGCCGACCTCTCCATCACCTCTTTCCCGGGAGACACCGGCGGCCTCCTCGCCAACATGAACCGCTGGCGCGGCCAGATCGGGCTCGCTCCGCAGAGCATGGCCCAGCTTGAGGCCGGGCTGCAGCATGTGGATGTGGGTCCGCTGCACTTCGACATCGTGGACTACAGCGGCACGGCCAATGGCGCGCCGACCCGCATCATCGGCGCCGTGCTGGCCCGGCCGGGCGAGACTTGGTTCTTCAAGCTCATGGGGCCCGATGCCCTCGTGGCCCGCGAAAAGTCTGCCTTCCTCGCCTTCATCGAAACCGTCCGGATCCCCTGAGCCATGCGTGAACCCTGGAAGTCCTTTCACGATTTCTTTGTCTCGCTGAAACTGACGGTGGTGCTGATGGCGCTCTCCATCGTGCTCGTCTTCTGGGCGACGCTGGCGCAGGTGCAGCTCGGCATCTGGGCCGTGCAGGAGAAATTTTTCCGCACCTTCTTCGTGTTGGAGCACATCCCCAACACCGACATCCCCGTGCCTGTCTTCCCCGGCGGCTACTTCATCGGCGGCCTGCTGCTGATCAACCTCGTTGTCGCCCACATCTCCCGCTTCAAGCTCACCTGGCGCAAATCCGGCATCTTCCTCACCCACCTCGGCCTCATCGTCCTGCTCCTCGGCGAACTGTTCACCGGCCTCTGGCAGGAGGAATACCAGATGCGCCTCGATGAGGGCGAAACCAAGAATTACTCGGAGAGCTACCGGTTCAACGAGCTCGCCATCATCGAGACCACCGACCCGGAGTTCGACGATGTCGTCGTGATCCCCGAGAAGCTTCTCGCCCGCGGCGCCGAGGTCCAGCACCCGCGGCTCCCGTTCCGCGTCGTCCCGCGCCTTTACTACCCGAATGCCGCCCTGCAACTGCGCGAGGCAGGCCAGCCGGCCAACACGCCCGTGCCCGTCAACCGCGACATCGGCACCCGCCTGCAGACCATTCCCCTGCCCCTCACCTACAAACTCAACGAGCGCAACCTCCCCACCGCCTTCATCGAGCTCATCGGCCCCGACGGCAGCCTCGGCACCTGGCAGGTCTCGCCCCAGTTGCTCCAGCCGCAGGCCTTCACCTACGCCGGCCGGCAGTGGCGCATCGCCCTGCGCTTCGAACGCCACTACAAACCCTACGCGCTCACCTTGCTGAAGTTCAGCCACGACCGTTACGCCGGCACCGACATCCCGAAGAATTTTTCCAGCCGCGTCCGCCTGACCACGCCCGACGGCGCCGACGACCGCGAAATCCTCATCTTCATGAACAACCCGCTGCGCTACGGCGGACTCACGTTCTACCAGGCCGGCTTCGACAACAACGACCGCACCACCATCCTGCAAATCGTCCGCAACCCCAGTTGGACCCTGCCCTACATCGCCTGCGCCCTCATGAGCGTCGGCCTGCTGGCCCAGTTCTGCATCTCCTTGGCCGGATTCATCGACAAACGTGTGATCAAGACCGCCGCGAAATCATGAAGCGCCATCTCCCTCTCATCATCCTCGCCCTCGGCGCCGTCTGGCTGCTCGCCTCGCTGCGCGAACGTGCGCCCGAGACCGAATTCGACGTCAACGGCTTCGGCCGGCTGCCCGTGCTCGTCAACGGCCGCATCAAGCCGATGGACACCGTCGCCCGCAGCTCCCTGCTCCAGTTGCAGGGCCGCCAACGCGTCGCCACGCCTGAGGGCGAAACCCTAGCCCCGATCGAGTGGCTGCTGGAGGTGCAATTCCGGCCGGAAAAGGCCGACGCCCTGCGCACCTTCGAGATCGTGCACCCCGATCTGCTTACGCTGTTCAACCTCACCATGGCCGACGGTGACGGCAAAAAGCGTTTTTCCTACCTGCAGCTCGAGAAACAAATCCCGGAGCTGGAGCGCCAGTCACGACTCGCCCAGCCGCTGGACCCGCAGGCCCGCTCCCCCTTCCAGCGAGCGGTGGTGCAACTGCACGCCAACCTCGTGCTGTATCACCAGCTCAAGCATTCGTTGATGATGCCCGGCGCTCCCGACTTTCTCGGCGAGCTGATGCGTTTCCAGGCCATGCTGCCCCTCGGCATCGAGGCCGTGCGCGCCCGGCAGGCCGGCGAGCCCTTTGACGAGCGCGCTTTCAACGCCCTTATCGAACTCGGCCAGCGCTACGATTTCCTCTCGGCCTCCAGCCACCTGCTGCCCGTGCCCCCCGCCGCCGGCGCCGATCCCACCGCCTGGAAGAATACCGGTCGCGCCCTGCTCGATACCCTTGAGACCGGCGCCATCGACGCCCACGTGCTGGCCTACGCCGGCCTCGGCCATGCCTGGCAGCGCAACCAGCCGGAGCAGTTCAACACCATCATCGGCCTCTACCGCACCGAGCTCGCCAAGACGCTCGCGCCGCGCCTGAAGAAGACCGACGTCGAGACCCGCTTCAATTCCGCCCAGCCGTTTTACACCAGCACCATCCTGTATGTGCTGGCCCTGCTGCTCGCGCTTGGCTCCTGGCTGAAATGGCCCGATATCCTCGGCCGATCCGCGTTCTGGATCACCGCCCTCGCCTTCATTGCCACCACCGCCGGCATCGCCACCCGCATGTGGCTCGAAGGCCGCCCGCCCGTCACCAACCTCTACTCTTCCGCACTATTTGTCGGCTGGGGCTCCGTCGGACTCTGCCTTATCCTTGAGGCCATCTACAAAAACGCCATGGCCAGCGCCGCCGCCGGCCTGACCGGCTTTTGCTGCCTCATCATCGCGCACAATCTCTCGCTCAGCGGCGACACCCTCGAAATGATGCGCGCGGTGCTCGACTCCAACTTCTGGTTGGCGACCCACGTCATCATCATAACCATCGGCTATTCCGCCACTTTCCTCGCCGGCGCCCTCGCGATGATTTACGTCCTGCGCGGCACGCTCACGGCCTCCCTCGACCGCGCCACCGCCGACGCCATCACCCGCATGGTTTACGGCATCATCTGTTTCGCCACGCTCTTCAGCCTCGTGGGCACCGTGCTCGGCGGCATCTGGGCCGACCAATCTTGGGGACGATTCTGGGGCTGGGACCCCAAGGAAAACGGCGCTCTCATCATCGTGCTCTGGTGCGCCATCATTCTCCACGCCCGGTGGGGCGGCCTCGTTAAGCAGCGCGGTCTGATGAACCTCGCCATCTTTGGCAACATCGTCACGAGCTGGAGCTGGTTCGGCACCAACATGCTCGGCGTCGGCCTGCACAGCTACGGCTTCATGGATGCCGCTTTCTGGTGGCTCAGCGCCTTCATCGCCAGCCAACTGGCCATCATCGCCCTGGGCAGTCTGCCGCTGGCCAGTTGGCGCAGCTTTCGCCCGGCCGCCTGAGCGGTGAAATTCAACTTCGACAAGGCCGCATCGGCCCGCTAGCTAGATGCTCCATGGAAAAGCTCTCCAAAAAAGACATGATGCAGAAGATCGTGGCCTACGTCGGCAGCGCTGAGGCCATCAAGCTGGTTTCCGATGCCTACAGTGCGGAAATTCTCGCCAACCGCATCGGTCGCATGGAGGCCGCCAGCCAGAGCTTCATCAAGCAGGCCCGGCCCATCGCGGACATGATGGAGATCGCCCTCGAGCGCGTGCTCGCGGTCTGCGAACTCACCGCCAAGTAAGCTTCTCCGCGCGGCTCAGCCGCGGCAGAGCCGCCCCAGCCGCCGCACGCCCTCGCGGATGCGCTCGGGCGTCGAGTTCGAATAATTCAGCCGCAGGTAATTGGCTCCGGCGTCGCCCGGGAAAAAGTCCCGGCCCGGCACAAAGGCCACCTTGTTTTCCACGGCGCGCTGCAACAGCGCCAGCCCGTCTAGTTCCCGCGGTCCCGTCACCCACAGGAACATGCCGCCCTCGGGCCGCGTCCACGTATAGCCGGCGGGCAGTTCCGCCGTGAGCGCCTCGTCCATGATGCCGAAGCGCTCCCCGTAGGCCTGCCGGATGGTTTGCAGGTGCGCCGTCTGGTCATTGTCGGTCAGATACGCGTGAGCCACCCGCTGGTCGAAACTGGAGGTGTGCAGGTCGGCGGCCTGCTTCACGATGAGGAGTTGATTGAAGAACTCCGCCGGCGCCAGCACCCAGCCCAAGCGCAGCCCCGGGGCGATGGTCTTGGAAAACGTGCTCACATACAGGACACGGTCCGCCTCGTCCCAGTGTTTGATCGGCGGGATCTCCGCCCCACGGTAGCGCAGCTTGCCATACGGATCATCCTCGATGACCGGGAGCCCGTGCTGCGCCGCGATCTGCGCCAGCCGCGCGCGGCGCTCCGGCGTGAGCGTAATGCCGGTCGGATTCTGGAAGGTCGGAATCGTGTAGAGAAATTTCGGTCGATGCCGCCGGATCAGCTCCGGCACCGCCTCGGGGATCAAACCCTCCGCATCGGTCGGCACCGGCACAAAGCGCGCCTGCAGCGTCTGGAAGGCTTGGATGGCCGCGAGGTAGGTCGGGTTCTCCGTCAGCACCACATCGCCCGGGTTGAGCAAGATCTTGCCCACGAGATCGAGCACCTGCTGCGAGCCGTTGGTCACCAGCACGTCGTCCGCCCGCGCGCGGATGCCCCGGGCCTGCATCTCCTCCGCGATCCATTGCCGCAACGCGGGCACGCCCTCGCTCGGCCCATATTGCAACGCCGCCGGACCCTGCTCCGTCAACACCCGGTCGGCCGCCGCCCGCACCGCCGCGACCGGAAACAGTTCCGGCGCGGGCAAACCGCCGGCAAAGGAAATGATCTCCGGCTGGGCCGTGACCTTGAGAATCTCACGGATGGTCGAAGGACGCATCGTCCGCATGCGATCGGCAAACTGGGTGGCGGGAGCAGGCATGCATCGAGCCAAGCCACCCGCGCGCTGCCCGGCAATGCTTATGCCGGGCCTCCGCTCATCGGCCCTTGCCCAGCAGTTCGTCGGCATGCGCCAGCGCGCTCTTGGCCGTGCGATCCCCCAGCATCCGCGCCAGTTCGCTGACGCGCGCCTTGCGGCTGGCCTGGATCGGCTCGATCGTCACCGCCGCACGCGCTCCTTCCTGATCCTTGCTGACGACAAGATGGCAAGTCGCCCGCGCCGCGACCTGCGGCAAATGGGTCACGCACAACACCTGGTGAGTCTGCGCAATGCCGGCCATCTTTTCACCGACGACCCGGCCGATCTCGCCGCCCACGTTGGCGTCCACCTCGTCGAACACCAGCAGCGGGACCCCGTCGAGGTCGGCCAGCACGGTTTTCAACGCCAGCATCACCCGCGCAAGTTCGCCGCTGGAGGCAATCCGGCCCAGCGGCAGCGGCGGTTCGCCCACATTCGGCGAAAACAGAAATTCACAGCCGCAGTCGCCTGTCGGGGAAATTTCAGTGAGCGGCACCACCCGGATCTGAAACTCCGCCTTCTTGAAGCCCAACTGCGCGATGCTGGCCGCAGCGACGCGCGCCAGTTGCTTCGCCGCTTTTTCCCGCAGGCCGCGCAGCGCCGCGGCTTCGTTCCGCGCGGCGCGCTCGGTCTCGACGATTTGTCGGTCCAGCCGGAGCAGCGCACCTTCGACATCACCTTGGGTTTCCAGCCGGCGCCGGAGTTCTTCCCGCGCCGTCAGCACGGCGGTGAGGTCGCCCCCGTGCCGGCGTTTCAGCTCCAGCCAGGTGTTCATGCGTGCGGTCAGGCTCTCCGCCTGCTCCGGATCAAACTGCAATTCCTCGCCCAGCGCCGCGAATTCCGCGGCGAGGTCGTTGAGTTCAATCGCGGCCGCCTCCAGCCGCGCCGCCAACGGCCGGCTCGCCGCGTCGATGTTTTCCAGCGCCCGCGCATCCCGCAGCAATTGCGCCACCCGGCTCTGCACGCCGTCATCCCCGGTGAGCCCGCCTGCGAGGGTTTGCGTCAAGCCGGTCAGTTCCTGCGCGCGGTTCATCCGGGAAAAATCCCGCTCCAGCGCGCCCACCGCCTCCTCGGTCAGTTCCAGCGAATCCATCCGGGCGAGCTGGTGGCGGAGAAACTCGATCTGGTCCGGGGTCAGCCGCGCCTCGCCGCTCAGGCGTTCGCGCTCGGCCTGCAATTTCCGCCACGCGGTGTATTTTTCCCGATAGCCCGCCAGCGCCTCACCCGCCCGGCCGTAGAGGTCGAGCAGTTCCAACTGACAGCTCTCCTTGAGCAGCCGCCGCGGCTCGCTCGGACCGTGAAAATCAATCCAGTGCTCACCCAGGCGTTGCAACGCCGCCAACGTGGCGAGCCCGCCGTTGACCGTGATCTTCGGCGCCTTGTCGCGCGGCACGCTGCGCTTGAGAATGAGCACGCCTTCCTCGCAGGGCGGCAGGTCCAGTTCGCCGAGCAGGGCGTCCATCGTCTTGGGGGCGGCGAAATACAGGCTCGCCTCGACCTCGCAGGCCGCCGCGCCCTGCCGGATGATCGTCTTGTCCGCCCGCTCGCCCGCGAGCAGGCTCAGCGCGCCCAGCAGGATGCTCTTGCCCGCCCCGGTCTCGCCGGTGACCGCCGTGAACCCGGCCTCAAAATCGAGCGCGACTTCTTCGAGCAGGGCCAGATTGCGGATGCGGAGGGATTGCAGCATGGAACAGCGCGCAAGTGAGCCGGGCCGGTTGCAGCGATTCAAGACCTTTGCCGCCGGTTGCGATTGCATCGGAAATTTACTTGCCGAACCGCGGCCCGGTCGTGCTTACTCTCCGGCCCGGTAAAACGGACCTTTAGCTCAGTTGGTTAGAGCGTTTCCTTGACATGGAAAAGGTCACTGGTTCGAGTCCAGTAAGGTCCACCATCCAAAGCCGCCAAGTCATTGGCGGCCTTTTTGTTAACCCACACCGAACGAATAAGCGGCGGCCACCGCCCGGTCTTTTTCGATCTGGGCCCGCAAGGCGGCAAGATCCGCAAATTTTTGCTCCGGGCGCACGAAGGCCAGCCAGTCCACCCGCAGGTGGTCACCCGGACCGTAGGGGCAATCGCCCAGCACGTGGACTTCCAGACGCGGCTCGCTCGCCTGCTCCACCGTCGGCCGCAGACCGTAGTTGGCCACACCGCGCAAAGCGCCCGCGGTCTTTGTGCCCCAAACCTGCACCACATAAACGCCGTGGCGTGGCTGCAGGTCGGGCGTCCACGCAAGATTGAGGGTCGGAAAATCCAACGTCCGTCCGAGCTGCCGGCCCGGTGTCACGATCCCTTCCGCCGCATACGACCGGCCCAGCAGGGTGTTTGCGGCCGCGATGTCGCCCGTGGCGACGAGCGCCCGAATCCGCGTGCTGCTGATCGGTCCTCCGTCCCCGGCCAACCGGGGCAGCGCGACGACATCGAGCCCCATCCCCGCGCCTTGGCTTCGGAGCAGCGCGGCATCGCCTGTCCGGCCGCGGCCGAAGCGCCAGTTGTCACCCACATGGACGCCGGCCAGTTGCGGCAGATGGTGCCGGAGATGCGGTAAAAAATCCTCCGCGGCCATGCCGGCGAATTCCGGCGTGAAGGTCTGCGTGATGATGGCCGCGATGCCCAGCTCCGCCAGCGCGCGAGTCTTCGCCGCGGGCGTCATCAGGAGCCGCACCGGCTCCCCGGTGCGGAAAAACACGCTGGGATGCGGGTCAAAGGTCAGCACGGCGGCCAAGCCGCCGTGGCGTCGCGCCGCGGCCACCGCGGACGCAATCACGGCCTGATGGCCGCGGTGCACGCCGTCGAACATGCCGATGGCGAGATGCAGCGGACGCGCCGGCAGGCCGGTGTGCTCCAAGCCGGCGCACTGGATGACCGGGTTCACAGCGCGACACTCGGCGCCGCCTCGCGCACCGGGATCAGGCGCCGGTCGATCTCGGGCAACGACAGTTTCTCGATCTCATCCAGTGTCAGCGCCTGGGCGATGTTGAACCGGTCGGTCGCCGTGCGGCGCAGCGCGGCGAGATGCGCGCCACAGCCGAGCCGCTGGCCGAGGTCGTGCGCGATGGTCCGCACATAGGTGCCCTTGCTGCACCGCAGGCGAAAATCAAAGGCCGGCAGCCCGAAGCGGGTGAGCTCGAATTCCGACACGCGGATAAAGCGCGGCTCCCGCTCGATCTCCTCGCCCTTGCGCGCCGATTTGTAGAGCGGCACGCCGTCGATCTTGATCGCGGAATACATCGGCGGCGTCTGGTATTGGTCGCCGAGAAAACCCTGCATGGCGGTGCGCAGCTCCGCCTCGGTGAGCGCGGGCACGGGCTTGGTTTCCATCAGCTGCCCTTGGGCGTCCTGCGAGTCGGTAACTTTGCCGAGCTCGATCGTGCCCTCGTATTCTTTGTCGAGGCTGATGAGGTATTGGGAAATCTTGGTCGCCTTGCCGATCAGCATGATCAGCAGGCCGGTGGCCATGGGGTCGAGCGTGCCGGCGTGGCCGATGCGCTTCATTTGCAGTTTGCGCCGGAGACGGGCCACCACGTCGTGGGACGTGTGGTCGGTGGGCTTGTCCACGAGGAGCACGCCCTCGAGTTCTTTCATCCGGCCGATCATGCGCCGGTCTTCCTCGCCGCATCCACCGCCGCTACTTGGCGCGTGATCGCCGCCACGAGCCGCGCGTAAAAATCCGCGGCGTCGGTCTTGAGATTGAGCCCCGCGGCGCAGGCATGCCCGCCACCGCCGAACTGCCCGGCAATCAGGTCCACCCGGTAGGCGGCTTCCTTGGCGCGCAGGCTGGCTTTCCGGCCGCCATCGGCCCGCTCCTCGATGAGCACGCCCACATCCACGCCGTCGATGGACCGCGCGTAGTCCACGAGCCCCTCGGTATCCTCGGCGGTGGTGCCCGTCTCCTCAAAGACACCCGCCGCGAGGGTGCCGAGGCACACGCGGCCGCCGCACTCCAACCGCAACGAAGCGAGGTAATGCTGCAGCAGCCGCATTTTGCCGAGGCTCTCGCGCTCATAGAGATGGTAGCCCACCTCGTTTGGCCGGGCGCCACAGGCGAGGAGTTCCGCGGCCAGTTGCATGGTGCGGCGGGAAGTCGCGGCGAAGCGGAATTGGCCGGTGTCCGTCAACATGCCGGCGTAAAGCGCCTGTGCCGAATCGGCGTCGATCGTCATGCCCTGGTCGAGCAGCAGGCCGGTCAGGATTTCGCAGGTCGCGGACGAGCCCGTGTCCAGCAGATTGTAACGGGCGAAGCCGGCATTCGAAAGGTGGTGGTCCACCATCGCGAGGGGCGCGGGAAAAGCCGTCCGGATGCGCTCGCCGGCCCGGGCGCCGTCGGCGCAATCCACAAAGACGGTCGCAAGCTCGCCCGCCTGCGGCAGGATGGACTCAACGCTGGCAAAGGGCGTGTCGGTAACGAGGAACTGCAGGCGGCGCGGCACGGCATCGGCGTTGACGCACACGGCATCGATTTCCTTGGCCCGCAACGCGCGGCAGAGGGCGACCTGCGAGCCGATGCAATCGCCGTCGGGCCGGGCATGGCCGATCACGGCCACGCGGCGGCCGGCGAGTTCCGCGAGGAGGCGGCCAAATTGGGGCGTGAGCCCGGGATAGTGCGGCGCCGGGCTCATGCCTGCGGCTCCTCCGGTTCGGCCGGGGTTACTTCATCCAGCAACTGCATCAGCCGTGTGCCGCGCGCGGCCGAGCGGTCGATCACATACTCGAATTTTGGCAGGTATTTCAACGTGATGCGGCGGGCGACCTCTTCGCGGATGGCCGGGGCCACGCGCCGGAGCCAGCGCAGCTTTTCCTGCGCGAGTTCATCGCTCCCGACCACGGCCACGAAGACGCGCCCGTCCCGCAGGTCGGGCGCAACGCGCACCTCCGTGATGGTGACGGGCATCGCCTCGGCCTGGTAATGCTGGCGCAGGATCGCGCTGATTTCGCGCTGGATCAGCTCGTTGACCCTGAGGGTGCGGTTGCTCATCGGATTTTCGATTTTGGATTCCCGATTTTCGATTTCTTAATCGCCGACTGAACCAATCGAAAATCAAGAATCGAAAATCAAAAATTAGAGCGAAGCTCGCACCTTCTGCACCTCGTAAACCTCGATCACATCGCCCACTTCGTAGCCGTTGAAGTCGTCGAGCTTCACGCCGCACTCGAGGCCGGCGCGGACCTCGTTGGCATCGTCCTTGAAGCGCTTGAGCGTCTGGATCTTGCCCTCGTGCACGATCTCCTTCTTGCGGCGCAGCCGGGCGGCCGCGTTGCGGGTGATCTTGCCCTCGGTGACCAGGCAGCCGGCGACCGCGCCTTTGCCCTGTGGGAAAACCGCGCGGACTTCCGCGCCGCCGAGCTTGATCTCCTTGAGGTCGGGCTCGAGCAGGTCGGCCATCATCTCGCGGACCTTGTCGGCGAGTTCATAGATGATGTCGAAGGTCTCGATGCGCACGTTGTGGTGCTTGGCCAGCGGGGTGACGCCGTTTTCCAGCTTGGTGTGGAAACCGAGGATCACGGAGCCGGCGGCCCCGGCCATGAGCACATCGTTCTTGGTGACCAGACCCACCTCGGTGGAAACGATCTCCAGCGTGACCTTGGTGCTCTTGATGCCTTCCAGCAGGTTGCGCAGCGCCTCGGCCGAGCCGAAGACATCGGTTTTGACGATGACCTTGAGGACCTTGGACTGCGTGGCGGCGATGTTGGCGAACAATTGCTCGACCGAGACTTCCTTCGGCGCGGCGGCGGCCGTGCTCACGACCTTCTTGAGGCGCAGGCCCTCTTCCTCCGCCAAGCCTTCGGCCTCGCGGATATTCTTGACCGCCTTGAAGGAGGCACCGCTGTCAGGCGTATCGGACCAGCCGATGACGCGCACCGGCATCGCCGGAGGCGCTTCTTTGATATTGCGGCCCAGGTCGTCGAACATCGCGCGCACCTTGGCAAACTGGGCGCCGCTCACGATGGCGTCGCCCACCTTCAGCGTGCCGCGCTGCACGATCACGGTGGCCAGCGGGCCGCGGCCGAAATCGATCTCGGACTCGATGATGATGCCCTCGGCGGCCGCCTTCGGGTTGGCCTTGAGCTCCATCACATCGGCCTGGAGAAGGATCATCTCCAGCAGCTCGGTGATGCCCTGGTTCTTGATGGCCGCAACCGGCACCACGATGGTGTCGCCACCCCAGTCTTCCGGGGCGATGTTGCGCTGCTGCATCTGCGTCTTGACCTGGTCGAGGTTGGCACCCTTCACGTCCATCTTGTTGACCGCCACGATCAGCGCCACGTTGGCGTTCTGGGCGTGCTTGAGGGCCTCGTCCGTCTGCGGCATGAAGCCGTCGTCCGCCGCCACGACGAGCACCGCGATGTCGGTGACGTCGGCCCCGCGGGCGCGCATCTTCGTGAACGCCGCGTGGCCGGGCGTATCAAGAAAGGTGATTTTGCGGCCGTTGTGCTCGATCTGGTAGGCGCCGATGTGCTGCGTGATGCCGCCGGCCTCGCCCGCGGCGACATCGGCCTTGCGGATGGCGTCGAGCAGCGAGGTCTTACCGTGGTCCACATGGCCAAGGATGCAGACGACGGGCGGACGCGGCGCGAGGTTGCGTGCCTCCTCTTCCTCGGCCTGCTTGCGCTGCTTGTCCTTGTCGTCGGCCGCCGGGGCCTTCGGCGTCTCGCCGCGATGCTTGATCTCAAGCATGAAGCCGTGCTTCTCGGCGACCTTGATGGCCATCGGTTCCTCGATCGCGGAATTCATCGAGGCGAAGCCGCCCGCCTGATTGAGTTCCGAGATGAGCTTGAAAGGCTTCATCCCCAGCGCGGTGGCGAAATCGCGGACGATGATCGGTGGCTTGATCTGGATGATTTTGACTTCACCGGTCGCCACAGGCTCCACCGCGGGAGCCGCGGGTACGGAGACCTGGGCCGGCGCGCCGGCCGTCGGCAGCGGCTTGGGAGCACTCAATGGTGCGGCTGACCGCACAATCGGTGGCGGCGCGGAAACCAGCGCGGGCCCTTTGGCCACGGGCGGCGGCACCGGCGGCGAAGCCGGGCGGCTGACCACCGGAGCAGGCGCGACGGGACGCGGCAAAGGCGGCGGCATGGCTGGCGCTTTCACCGGCGCAGTCGCCGGTGCAACCGGGCGCGGAGGCAAAGCGGGCGCGGGTGTCGGAGCGGTGGCCTTCACTGCGGCGGCCGCTGCTTCTTTTTCACGCACGACATCTTCCTTGGATTTGACGAAGACACCGGGCGGCAGGCTCACCTTCGGAGCGACACTGGGCTCGGGTGTTGCGACCGGCTCGGATGCGGCCGCGGGCTCGCTCGGCGCAGCGGCGGATTTTTTGGCGGCAAACTCCTCACGCAGCGCATCGGCGCTGATGTTGTCCACCGTGCTCGACACCGACTTCACATCCGGGCGGATGATATTGCGCTCCTTGAGCAGCGCCAACATATCCTTGTTATCAAGGCCGAGCTCCTCGGCCAGCTTGTGGATGCGAATACTCATGCGTGATTGGGTCTGGGCGCGGATTAGGCTTGGGGCGGTTGCGAGACGCGGGTGATGATGTCCTGGGCTTCTTCCGACGTGAAGCCGGCGTCCACGAGATCGTCCGCCTCGACGTCCTGGAAGGCCGCCGGCGAATTGATGCCCATGTCCACGAGCCGGCCGGCAATGACCGCGTCCAGCGCGAAGGTTTTCACGAGCGAGTCGATGGCCGTCTGGCGCGGATCGTCGCCCATGGCCTTGAACTCCTCGATGTCGAGCCGCCAGCCGATGAGCCGGGAGGTAAGCCGGGCGTTCTGCCCTTTGCGACCGATGGCCACGGCAAGGTCGTCGGTCGCCACCTTGAGGAGAATGCGGTGATCCTTCTCGTTGATGATGATCTCGCGCGGCACGGCGGGCTTGAGGGCCTCCATGATCATGGCCTTCGGCTCGGCAAAGTAATTGATGATGTCGATCTTCTCACCGCCGAGTTCGCGCACGATGGTCTTCACGCGCGCGCCGCGGGCGCCCACACAGGCACCTACCGGATCCACCTTCGGATCCGTGCTGGTGACGGCAATCTTGGTGCGATAGCCGGGCTCGCGGGCAAAGGCCTCGATCTTGACGGTGCCGTCGGCGATCTCGGTCACCTCGAGTTCAAAGAGGCGGCGGACGAATTTCGGGCTGGCGCGGCTCAGGATGATCTCGGGACCGCGCGGCGTGGAGTCGATGGACATCAGCAGGCAACGGATGCGCTCGCCGGGCTGGTATTCCTCGGCGGGCACCTGCTCCTTGCCGGGCATGATCGCCTCGGCCTTGCCCAGATCGACGTAGAGGTCGTTGCGTTCGCGGCGGCGAACCGTGCCGGTCACGATGTTGCCGACCTGATCCTTGAAATCGTCGTAGATGCGGTCCTTCTCGAACTGCCGCAGCCGCTGCATCACGGCCTGGCGGGCGGTCTGCGCCGCGATACGGCCGAGCGTGGAGGGATCGATCTCCTTTTCGATGAACTCGCCGAGGAGCACGCCGGGCTTCAGGGCCTGGGCTTTTTCGATGTGGATCTCGGTCTTCGGGTTGCTGACGGAGTCCACCACCTTGAGCACAGCCCAAGCATGCATCTGCCCGTTCTTCGGGTTGATCTCGATCTTGAGTTCCTGGCCGGAGTTAACCCCCTTCTGCGCAGCAGTTTTCAGCGCATTGGTAATCGTCGAGATCATGTCGGCACGACCGATCCCCTTCTCCTTCTCCATGTATTCCAGAACGGATAAGATTTCGCTGCTCATAGGGTTAAGGCTTGATAAATAAGGAAAAAAAAAGCGGGCCGCAGGGCCCACTTATTGAAAAGTGAGTTTGATTGAGTCGGTGAACGTATCGGTTGGCCGCAAAACTTGTCAAGCCCTCGACCCGCCGCCGGCCAGGTGAGCTATGCACGCGTGTCGTCGAGCGCCAAAAGCCGCCCCAATAGACCCTGTGCGGGACCATGGCTGGCGGGATGTTTCCGGCCGGCGAAGACGCCCACATCCCGCAAGGCACGGACCAATACCGGCGGCAGATCGCCCGGAAACCAGTGATGCCAGAGCCCGTGAACATCCGCACCCGTGTGCGCCGCCAGGAGAGGCAGCCAGCCGTCGCACACGAGGTTGTCCAGCCGTGTGCCGCCGATCACCCCGCCGCAAACCAACCCGGTCATGTCCTCCCGCCACTTGGTCAGCCGGTGTTCCCGGCGAGCCGCGGCTGTATCCATGGTGCAGGCGATCACCGGTAACTGTCGGGCCACTCGCTCCAGCCGGGCCGGCCAGTCTGGCGCTTGGCCAGCCCAAGCCGCATATTGCCGGAGCCGCCTCCGCGGATGATTCGCCGGCCGCACCCCCTGCAGGCTCCAGTTCTCATCAGCGAAAAGCCGCTCCCCGTCCAAACGCCCGCCGGCCCACTCGGCCAACGGATGCTTCGCCGCGAGCCGCAGCATCGGCGCCCGGTTAAACCGGTAGCCCAATATCTCCAGCGCCGCATGCTGGCAGGCCGCCGTCCAACCCAGCCGCGCCACCCTCAGCCGGGCAAAGTGCACTTTCTGCCGCCAACGCCGCTCGCTGTGCGCCCGCAGTTCGGCCCTGAGTTCCGGCTCGGTCAGCTCCCGCAGCGCGGTGATGATCCGGTCGATGGGCCGGCCCGCCAGATGCTCCACTGCCGCCTCGGCCGCATACTCCTCAAGATCACAATGCAGCAGCGGCAACAATGCCGCCACCGGGATCAACCGGCCCTCGCCCGCCGTGGTGCGGTGCGCCGCGGCCGGCGGAAACAGCACCACATGCAGGCGCACCCGGTCATAGGCCGGATCCGCAGCATGCCGGTGCGCCGCCCAATCGTCCGCATGCAAATGCAGCTCGACATCGCCCTGCACCACCTCCCCGTCCTCGAAGCGCAACCTCGCCTCCTTGAAATCCGGTCCGCCCAGCGCATTCCAGCGCCCCGGATGCAGCACACCGACCCGCCGGCCGTCGGTCGTCGCCAGCCGGCTGCGGTCAAAGTCACCGCGCGCCCAAATCTGCTGGAGCAGTTTTTCGGAAAACGTGAAGGGGCCGTAGAGACCTTGGATCTCCGCCACCGCGGGCCCGGGGTTGGCGCTGCGCGTCATGCCCGGAGCCTGCCCGCCGCGAGAAAGCTCGACAAGCCCGGTGTTTCGCGGAGTTTTTCCGGCATTCGGGTGGGGTGGCAGAGTGGTCTATCGCGGCGGTCTTGAAAACCGCTGAACCGCAAGGTTCCGGGGGTTCGAATCCCTCCCCCACCGCCAGCCTTCGCTCGGCGAGCTTCGGCTGGCACGGTCACTCACGCCGTCACGCCTGACGCAAAAAATCCCGCGCGGCGAGGAAGCCCCGCTGCTCGCCGGCGACCGTGCCGTTGTGGTCCACGTCCTCGAGCTCGATGGCAACAAAGCCGGCGTAGTTCGCGGCCTGCAATTCCGCGAGGAGTGCGGACCAGGGTGCGCGACCGGCGCCCGGAATGGTGTAGCGCCAATAGGAACCGCCCCAGGGGAAGCCTTCCGCAAAGACCGGCGCCTGCTCGTGACCGAGCTGATACAGCCGCTCCTCATCGATCAGGGTGTCCTTGCCGTGGACGTGCACCACCTGCGGCGCAAATTCCTTCAGGAAGCGCAGCGGATCAATGCCCATGCGGATGAGGTGCGAGGGATCGTAATTGATGCCGTAGTGCGGCGAATTCATCTCCCGAAGAAACGCGCGATACGATTCCGGCGTGCAGCAGTGCGCGTTGCAGCCCGGCCAGCCTTCGATGGCGATGTGCGTATCGGTCTCGCACAGGAGATCGCGCAGTTGGCCGTAGCTCTCGACCATGTAGCCGAAAGTTTCCTTGCGCGGGAGCTTCACCTCCTCGGCCAGCATGACCGCGAAATGGATCCGGATGCCCTGCGCCGCGGCGGCCCGCACCGCCGTCTGCGCGAGGGCCACGGTCTCACGGCGCCGGCCCGCATCGGCCGACAGCATGCCGCTCCACTCGCGCCCGAGCAGATCGGCCGTGCCGACCGGCAAGCCCGCCTGCCGCCACTCGGCCGCCGTCGCCTGCACTCCCGAAAAAATGTCAACGCAGGCAAATCCTTCGCGCACGGCCCACGCCGCGGTTTCCGCGATGGGCTGGGCGGCGAGCGGGCCGGTGAGACGAAGTCCGATGGCGAAGCCACCGGTGCGGGTGCGGGCGGGGTTGGCAGTCATGGCAGGGTGCGGGGAACAGTTCAGGAATCTTGTCCGCTGTCACTTCCGGATTGGCTTTAACGTCCACCTCAACGTGCGCGTTTGCGCCGCAGACGGGCGCGCATTTCCCGCGGCGATAGCCGGAAATGCCGGCGGAAGAGTTTCGACAACTGGTATTCGTCGCCGAGGCCGACGGCCGGCGCGATCGCCTTCACCGGCAGGCCCGTCGTCAGCATGAGGGTGCGGGCTTGGTTGAGCCGGATACGCTGGAGGTCGCGCATCGGCGTGGTGCCGCTGAGCCGGCGAAATTTGCGCACATAGGCGAATTTGCTCATGCCGCAGCGCCGCGCAAGATCGTCCAAGTAGAGCCGGCCCGCGAGACTCTGCTGCATGTGCTGGCGCTGGTCCGTGAGCCAGGGATCCACCGGCGAGGCACAAAGCCGCCGGGTCTCGTGCAGGAGCGCACGCAGCAGCGGCGTCTGCCGCTCCGGGGCCACGCCCGCCCGGTGGTCGCGCACCAGCCACGCCGCCATCTGCCGAACCCGGCCGTCGGCATCGCGCAGGCGCAGGGTGAAGTGACCGAGCGCCGCTTCCTCCGCCTTGAATACGAGGAAAAATGTGCTCACCGGCTCCTTGCGGTCGGAGGTCTCCTTGTGCACGTGGCCGGCCCGGTAGAGCAGCAGGTCCCCCGCTCCGGCCGTTAGCGTCTGCCCGTCCATCTCCAGCCGCATCTGCCCCGCGAGCACCACGATGAGCTCGTGCACCTGGTGGCTGTGCGGCGGCATGTGCCAGTCCCGTTCGGGACGCACTTCCCCGGCGCTGAGGAATTCGGGTTCGGGGCCGACCATGGGCAATTTCCGACAAGTGTTGGCAATCGCCGCCATTCCGGCGAGCCCGGAATGCTGCTAGTTTCAACGGGTATGTCCCCAAAGAAAATCCGCATTGCTTTTGCCGGTGTCGGCGGCATGGGCCAGGCCGCACATCTCCGCAACTACGCCACCCTCCATGATGACTGCGAGGTCGTCGCCCTCGCCGAGCTTCGCCCCAAGCTGGCCCAGGCCGTCGCCCGCAAATACAACATTCCCCGCATCTACGGCACCATCGCCGAGATGCTGGCCGCCGAGAAGGTGGACGGCATCGTCGCCTCGCAGCCTTTCTGGCGGCACGGCGTGCTGGTGCCCGAGATCGTGCAGGCGGGCGTGCCCGTTTTCACCGAAAAGCCCATCGCCGCCTCGCTGGCCGTGGGCGAGCGCATCGTCGAGGCCGTAGCCCAAAGCGGCACCTGGCACATGGTCGGCTACCACAAACGCAGCGATCCCGCGACGGAGTTCGCCAAGCGCACCATCGACGGGCTCAAGGCCTCCGGCGAACTGGGGAAATTGAAGTATGTCCGCATCTCGATGCCCCCCGGTGACTGGATTGCCAGCGGCTGGACCGAGAACATCCACACCGACGATCCGATGCCGAACCTGGAGCTTGACCCGAAGCCCGCGGACATGGACGAGGCCACCACCAAGGACTACGAGGCCTTCGTCAATTACTACATCCATCAGGTGAACCTCATGCGGTTCCTTGTCGGCGAGCCCTACAAGGTCACCTACGCCGACCCCGCGCAGGTGCTCTTCATCGCGCACAGCGCCAGCGGCGTGCCCTGCACACTGGAGATGGCCGCCTACTCCACGAGCCTCGACTGGCAGGAGACGGCACTCGTCGCCTTCGAGCGCGGCTACGTGAAACTCTCCCTGCCCGCCCCTCTCGCCTTCAACCGCCCCGGCACGGTGGAAATCCTGCGCGATCCCGGCAACGGGGCCACTCCCGTCACGAGCCACCCGCAGATGCCATGGGTCCACGCCATGCGCAACCAAGCGCTCAACTTCATCAAAGCCGTGCGCGGCGAGGCCCCCGCGCCCTGTCTCGCGGCCGAGGCGCTGGAAGACCTGCGCGTGGCCCGCGACTACATCCGCCTATTGAAAGGAGTCTGATCATGGCCCTCCAATTCCAAAAACGCGTCCTCTCGGCTGAGCGTTACGAGTCCGCGGGCGTCTTCGATGTCAACGGCGACGGCATCCCCGACATCGTCAGCGGCGGCTTCTGGTATGAAGGCCCCGATTTCAAGAAGCAGCACAAGATCGGGGGTGTGACGGCTCATGACGAATACTACGACGACTTCTCGACCATCGCCATGGACATCAACGGCGACGGCCGCCTCGACTTCGTCACCGGCGGCTGGTGGGGCGAGACTTTGCGCTGGCGGGAAAACACCGGCGATTACATCAAGGACTGGCCGGTGCATATCATCGCCCAAACCGGCAGCATCGAATCCACCCGCGCCTGGGATGTGGACAGAGACGGCGAACTGGAAATCGTGCCGAACACCCCCGGTGCGCCACTGGTCGTTTACAAGCTCATCCGCGATGCCAACGGCAAGGGCACGGGCAAATTCGCCGCGCACAAACTGAAACTCAAGGGCCGCGAGAACGACCACCAAGGACACGGCCTCGGCTTCGGCGACCTCACCGGCGACGGCCGGGGTGACTTCGTGCTCACCAACGGCTGGCTCGAGGCGCCCGCCGATCCTTACAACGGCGAGTGGATCTGGCATCCCGACTTCAACCTCGGCCGGGCGCCCAGCGTGCCGATTCTCGTCGTGGACCTCAATGGTGACGGCAAAAACGAACTCATCCTCGGCGAAGGCCACGGCTACGGCCTGAGCTGGTGGGAATATCATGTGGATACCGCGGGCCGGCGCACTTGGAAAAGTCACGCCATCGATCCCTACAGCAGCCAGTATCACGACCTGCAATGGGTGGACATCGACGGCGACGGCCAGTGCGAGCTGATCACCGGCAAGCGCTTTCGCGCCCATCCGCAGGGCGACGGCGGCGACAAGGACCCCTACGGCTGGTATGTTTTCAAATGGACCGGCGAATGTTTTGTGAAGCACGTCGTGGATTTCGGCCCCATCGGCACCGGCAAGGGCCTTGGCATCCACTTCGCCGTCGCCGACCTCAACGGTGACGGCTGGCTTGATGTCGTCGCCCCCGGCAAGGACGGCCTCGCGATCTATCTCAACCAAGGCGCTAGTTAAGTCGGTGGGTAGGGGCGGTTATCCTTAACCACCCCTACCCTCCAAGCCCCAACCCCACACCCCATGAAAATCGGCATGAACCTCCTGCTTTGGACGGCGAAAGTCTCCGAAGCCCACGATCCGCTCCTCGCGGACCTGAAGAAAGTTGGCTACGACGGCGTAGAGATCCCCGTCTTTGAAGGCACCTCCGCCGAATACAAATCCCTCGGTGGCAAACTGCGCGACCTAGGGCTCGGCTCGACCGCGGTGACAGTAATGTCGCCCGAGGCCAACCCCATCAGCCCCGACGCCAAGGTCCGACAAGCCGCCGTGGACCGCCTCAAGTGGGTGCTCGACCGCTGCGCGGAATTCGATGCCGAGGTGCTGTGCGGTCCGCTGCATTCACCACTCGGGGTTTTCAGCGGCACCGCACCGACCACCGACGAGCGCCTGCGCGGCATCGAGACCTTTCGCAAGGTCGCGGATCACGCCGCCGCCGTGAAGGTGACGCTGGCCGTCGAATATCTGAACCGCTTCGAGAATTATTTCCTCACCACGGCCGCCGACACCAAAAAGTGGGTCGATGCCATCAACCATCCGGCCTGCGGGATGATGTGGGATACGTTCCACGCCCACATTGAGGAAAAGAATTCACCGGCCGCGCTTGAGGCCGTGCGCGAACGACTCGTCCATGTGCACCTGAGTGAAAACGACCGGGGCACCCCGGGCACGGGGCAGGTCAATTGGGCCGGCACTTTTGCCACGTTGAAGAAGATCCGCTACGACCGGTGGCTGGTCATCGAGGCCTTCGGCCGTGCCCTGCCCGATCTCGCCGCCGCCACCCGCGTCTGGCGCGACCTCTTCGCGAAACCCGAGGATGTTTACACCGAGGGCCTCGCCTTCATCCGTCGCGGGCTGCACTGAGCCCAGAGCTTTACTTCAAACCGAGCACCTTGCGCGCATTCAGTCCCAGAATCTTGCGCTTGGCGCCGACCGGAATCTGCGCGAACAGCACGCGGCCGAGCTGTGAGGCCTGGTCGAGAAACACGACATCGCTGCCCCACACGACCTTGTCCTCCAACCCGGCCGCCACAAGATGCTCAACCAATCCGCGTGGACAGGTCGAGAGACAGAGCTCGACATAGACGGTCGGGAATTCCTGCGCAAAACCCATGTATTTTTCCAATTCCGCCGAACCAATGTGCGCGAGGAGCCAGCGGATGCGGGGATACTTTTTGATGTGGCCCCGCAGCTCTTCGAGTTCGGGTCCGAAGACATGCGCCAGCACCGGCATCGCATGTTCGTTGGCGTAGGCAAAAACCGGCCCGTAGTTGGGATGATTGTAGGGCAAACCCGGCCGTGCCCCGTAGGACCAGACCTTGAGCCCGCGGAAACCGGCGGCGATGCCCCCGGCGAGCTGGGCCGCAACCTTGGCCGGATAGCCGACATCCACGACCAGGTAACCGAAAAAGCGATCCGGGTAGGCGCGGAGCGCTTCCGCGACCAAGGCATTGCCGTGCTCCGCATCGCCGAAGATCGCCTGAATCGAACTGATGCAGGTGAATTGGATACCCAGACGGTCCATCGAGGCCACCAAGGCCTCGGCGGTCGGCCGGATGATCGGGAAGTCCGGCCCGTGGCCAAGGTGGCCGTGGGCATCAATCAGCACTTCGCCGGATACCGGCCGGCCCAGGCGTCCGGCCGTGGCGAAGACATCGTGGGTGTTCATGATTTCACCTCCGCGAGCAACCGCTCGATATTGCCGTGGGCGATCGCGCGGCGCGCCTCCTCCGGAATGTTGGCGTAGGTCAGGATCGCCACCGAGGCCCCACCTTCCGCCTCGGGATAGGAACTGCCCCACACGAAGCGCTCGAAACCGAAATTGGCGACCAGCTCCGGCAGGCCCTCATGCACGGAGTAGGTGCTGCTCACGCACACGTGTAGGTTCGGATGACGCTCCAGCAGGTTGTAGAGGATCCGGTGCCGTCCCAACCGGGGCACGCGCAACAACACGAGACGCAAATCCGGGCAGGCCGTGAGGATTTGCTCCAATTCGTCCGGCGTAACCTGCGGATACTCCAGCAAGAGCGGAACCCGGGCTGCCGCACACGCCGCATACAGCCGCCCGCTGCACCAGGGCAGCGCGGAAAACATGTGCTCCTTCGGGCTCATCCACGCGACGCGCATGCCGGCAGCCAGGGCCGAGGCAAAGGTTTGTTCGAAGGAATGGCCGGCCGGCGCCCCGTCCGGCGTTAGGCAAATGGCGGGGAGCAGGCTGGATTGTCCGGCGAGCTCGCGCATGAGCACCTCGTTGCCCCAGTAGGGGAAATTTTCGAGACACTGCCGGTGCCGCACGATGGCGGCGGACAGATCGAGACGCGCCAGCTCGCGCTGCAGGTCGGCCACATCGGGGTGCAGCCAGGGATGCGGCTTGCGGGACACACCCACGAGCGCGTCACAAGCGATGAGTTTAAGAGGAGTCATTTTTAGAAAAGCAGGATATTTTCGCATGCAGCCATCGGATCAACCGGACCTCCGTCGACGGGCCCAGGGCGTCCTGAACCAGCCGGCAATTCGACGGCAGGACCCAGCCACCGCGATGGACAACCGCCCCGGCAGCATCACGCGAACCGACTACGATCGCCGATGCGCCTGCAGCCCGCAAAGCCGCAGGAAAATCCGCCGCGTTCAGAATTCCCGGGAAGTAAGCGTCGTGCGGCCATTGCGGCTTCGCGGCGGTGGCCAGTTCCGCGAATGACAGAAGCGGTTCATTGAGCACCAACCCGGCCACCCGCCCTTCGAGCCACGCGGCATAGGTGGCGACATTCGCGCCAAGTCCGTGCCCACCAACAAAAATCCTGCGCAAGCGCACGCCATGGGTGTGACGCACCCAGCGCAGCACCCGGCAAGCTTCCCGCACGCGCATCGCCATCACGGAGTCGCCTGTAGCCGCACTCACATAGGCCAGCCAGCGATCCACCCCGCCCCATCCGACCACATCAAAAGACGATGGCGTCGCCTTCGTGTCACCCCAGCCCGGCAGGTCCACACTCAGCACGGCGAGATCAACACCATTGGCTTTGAAAACCTCCGCCGCCCGGTTCAGCCAACCCCATTGGTGCAAGGACTGCCACCGCCCACGGGCGTCAAAATAAACCAGCACCGCTTTCGGCTTCCGGACTGACCGCCGCCGCAGCCAGGTGGCCGGTAGTTCCCAATCCCGGCCGTCACGCAGGCTGAGTTCCGTCAGCTCATGAGTCCACAAACCCGAGGTTTCTCCGGCAAGCACCTGCAGGCTCGTCCCCGGTTTCCCCACCAAGGCGCGCAAGGCGTCCTTCGACGCGGCGGCAGGCCCGGTGCGCGCGGCCTCCGCCGCAAAGCCCGCCATACCGGTGCTCGCCGGCGGATTACATTGCAGGCGGGTCGGTTCCAGCAATTTAAGCGTCCGCCCCTCGGGGATCTTGACCGCGCCGCGGGGCATCCCCCACCAGCGTCGCACCCAACGCACAAAGGCCGCCGCCTGTGCCACGGTGTAAGCATGGCCGCAGTCATCAAACAAGGTGCCGGTTTTATCCGAACAGCCCGCCCCATGGTAGGCTGCCTTCACGCCTCGGAATAGTTTCCGCATGACGGGCTCGGTCATGACACTGTCCTGCCGCCCGGCCATCAGCAAGGCGGGCACAAATCCGGTCGCGATGAACAATTCCTGCAGACCGAGTCCATCCGCGAAACGTCCGAACCACAGTGTCTCCGGGCAGGCCGCGTAGCCGTTGCGGATGGGATGATCCCCATCCGGCAGGCCGAAGCACGACGGCCCAATGATCCGCACCCGCGCATCCACCGCGGCGCAGGCTATCGAGGTGAACCCGCCACCGGAAACTCCGGTCATCGCCACGCCGCCGGTGGCATCCACGTCTTCCCGGCCGCAGACATAATCCACGACCCGCCGTGCATCCGCCACGAAGAAGGCCAGCGGATTGTGTCCGCCCGGGTAGAGACGCACCCCGTCCTCAAAATGGTTGTTGCCGGCTGCATTCTCCCCGAAGCCCGGCGGATCGAAGGAGACCACCAAAAAGCCGTTGGCGGCGAACACCTGCGGCGGATGCTGCTCGCTCGGGAAGTATTTTCCGTTGTGGCCTACCGGCGTGACAATCGCCCGCCACGGCGGGGCCCAGCGGCGTGGGTCCGGTTTCCACAACGTGGCGTTCACCCAGCAACCGGGCAGCGATTCAAAAACCACATTTTCGATGGAGAACCCGGCAAACCGCGCCTCGGACAGCAATCGTCCGCGCACGGGTCCGTCGGAGGGCTTGAAGGGCACGCTGGCGAGCGAAGCCACAAGCCGCCGGCGTAATTTCCGCGAATAGTTCCGCCACTCCGCCGGCGTGCGCAACCGCGCCTGCTCCTGCCGGCTGCGGTCCAGTTGCGCCAAGGCCGTGGCCACAATCCTTCGCCGCAGCATGCCGCGCAGGTCGTGGCCGGGGGCCGGCGGTGTATAAAGCGGGGGTTCAGCCGCGAAAAGGCGGGTGGACATACCGAGGGCGGCGCATTGGGGTCGCCGCTACCACACGGGCATCAAGCATGACGGGCTGGACAATTGGCGGGTGGCCGACCAAGAGCCAAGGCTTGTTTTAACCCCGCGCATGCCCCCCAGCCCCGTAAAACTAACCTTGGCGCCGGACCAGCCCGGTCCACAGATCAGCCGGCACATTTTCGGCCAGTTTGCCGAACACCTCGGCACCTGCGTTTACGACAGCATCTGGGTCGGCGAAGATTCGCCCATCCCCAACGTGCGGGGCATCCGGAGCGATGTGGTGTCTGCATTGCGCGAAATCCGGATGCCCAACATCCGCTGGCCGGGCGGGTGTTTCGCCGACGCCTACCACTGGCGCAACGGGATCGGTCCCCGGAGCCGGCGGCCCCGCATGCGCAACGACACCTGGGGCCAGATCGAGACCAACGCGTTTGGCACCCATGAATTTCTCGACTTCTGTGCGCAGACCGGAGCCGCGCCGGTGATCTGCGGCAATCTCGGCTCGGGCACCGTGCAGGAGATGCGCGACTGGGTCGAATACCTGAACGCACCCACCGGGACGGTGCTTGCCGACGAACGCGCCGCCAACGGCCATCCCGAGCCCTACGGTGTGCGTTACTGGGGCGTGGGCAACGAGAGCTGGGGCTGCGGCGGCCTCATGCGCGCCGAGTATTATGCCGACGAGTTCCGCCGCTACGCCACCTATCTGGGCAACTACGAAAAATCGAAACTCTTCCGCATCGCGACCGGCCCGGGCCTGGACGACTATCACTGGACCGAAGTGATGATGCGCGAGTGCTCCGCGCCTCGCTTCAACCCCGGGATCATGGACGGGCTGTCGCTGCATTATTACATGAACGGCGGCGTGCCTCCCGCGAAGGTTCAGCGCACGCTGCACGCCACGGGATTCGGCGCGGCCGAGTGGCGCACGGTCATGGCTCATGCCTGGTATGTGGACGACCTCATCGCCCGTCACAGTGCCATCATGGATCGGTATGATCCGGCGAAGCGCATCAAACTCATCGTGGACGAATGGGGCTCGTGGTATGCGGCCGAACCCGGCGCCAAGACCAGCACCCTCTTCCAGCAGCAAACCCTGCGCGACGCGCTCATCTCGGCGCTTACCTTTCACAGCTTCATCAACCATGCCGAACGCGTGCACATGGCCAACGCCGCGCAGGTCTGCAACGTGCTGCACTCCGTGCTCCTCACCAACGGCCCCGTCACCATCCGCACGCCCAACTGGCACGCTTTCCACCTGTTCGCACCGCATCAGGATGCCCACCGGCTGCCGGTCGCCGGCGACATTCCCCAACTGGAGGATGACGGACTCACCTACCCGCGCCTGTCCACCGCCGCTTCACGGACCGCGGATGGTGTCATTACGGTAACTCTGGCCCACACGGATCCGGAGGAACCGGTCGAAATCGCCCTCTCAGGCCTGCCACCCGGGGCGAAAGTCCACGCCCGCATCCTGGCTGCGGACACCCTCGATGCCTGCAACACCGTGAAAGCGCCCGACCGCGTCGCAGCCCGGGATTGGACTGACTTCAATTTCACCGGCTCCACCCTCACCGCCACCCTCCCGCCGGCCTGCATCGTCGCGCTCACTTTCCCGTCATAAAAAAGCCGGCCCAATTTGCGGGCCGGCCGGAAAGGGCGCACCGGATATCAGCGCCGCATCGAGAGCAGGTAGAGCAGGTGCAGGAGCGAGCTCATGAAGGCCGCGACGTAGGTGAGCGCGGCGGCATTGAGGGTCTGCGAAACGCCGGGCATCTCGTCGCGGTCGATGATGCCGAGGCCGACGAGTTCGACGCGGGCGCGGTTGCTGGCGTCAAACTCCACCGGCAGCGTGATGAGGTGAAAGAGGGTGAGCACGGCGTAGCAAAGGATGCCGATGTCGAGCATGATACCGCCCAGACCGCCGAACAGGAAGCCGCCAATGATGATGAAGGGCAGCATCTGCGAGGTGATCATCGTGATCGGCACCAGGGCCATGCGGGCACGCAGCATGGAGTAGCCAACCTTGTGCTGGATGGCGTGGCCGGCCTCGTGGGCGGCGACGCCCAGCGCGGCGAGGCTGGTGCCGCGGTAGTTTTCCGAGGAAAGCACCAGCCGCTTGCGGGTCGGGTCATAGTGATCGGTCAGGTGGCCGCCGGTCTCGGCGATCTCGACATCGGTGATGCCGGCGCGCGCCATCACGGCTTCGGCGGCCTCGCGGCCGGTGATGCGACCGCGGGAGGCAATGCGCGCGTTCTTGTTGTAGGCACTCGACACCCGCATCTGCGCATAAAGCGCGAAGACGAAGGTCAGGAGCAGGAGCACCAGCAGCACGGGCGTGGGCAGGAGGGCGAAGGCGATGGGTGTCATCATGGTGGGAAATTGAAGGTTGGCAGGACTCTAGCAAACACCGCGCCGCGAAAATTGTTTCCCCGGAAATGGTGAAAGCAGGTCCACAACTTAAAGAAATTCCGCAGGTTGCCAGCGAAAACGGATGGAAAAAGAAAAGGCGCGGCCGTTGCCGGCCGCGCCCGAAAGTGTCGCCGCGTCCCACGCGGTGTGCCGGGTTTGCTCAGCCCAGCTTCGGCACGTCGAGCCAGCGGCGCTCGGCCCAGGACTGGAGGCCGAGTTCGGCAAGCTGCACGCCCTTGGCGCCTTCGAAGAGGTTCCACTGGAAGGGCTCATCCTTCACCACGTGCCGGAGGAACAGCTCCCACTCAATCTTGAAGGCGTTGTCATAGACACCCTGGTCGGGCACGCGCACCCAGCCGTCCTTGTATTTGATCGGGCTGTCCACGTCGGGGTTCCAGACGCAGCGCGGGGTGGCGGCCATGGACTGGGCCTTGCAGTCGCGCAGGCCGGCGACGGCGGTGCCGTGGGTGCCGTCCACATGCAGGGTCAGGAGGTCGTCGCGGTCCACGCGGGTGGTCCAGGAGGAGTTGAAGTGGCAGATGATGCCGTTGGTCAGCTCGAAGGTCGCATAGGCGGCGTCGTCGGCGGTGCACTTGTAGGGCTTGCCGGATTCATCCCAGCGTTGCGGGATGTGGGTCGCACCGAGGCAGGTGAGGCTCTTGATGTCGCCGAAGAGGTTTTGGATGACATACTGCCAGTGGCAGATCATGTCCACGATGATGCCGCCGTCCTCCTCCTTGCGGTAGTTCCAGGAGGGGCGTTGGAGCTTCTCGTGCTCGCCGGTGAAGACCCAGTAGCCGAACTCGCCGCGCACGGAGAGGATCTTGCCGAAAAAGCCCTGGTCCTTGAGCCACTTGAGCTTCACGAGGCCGGGGAGCCAGAGCTTGTCCTGCACGACGCCGTGCTTGAGGCCGGCGGCGGAAACTTCCTGCGCCAGGGCGAGGGCCTCCTTGGAGGTCGTGGCGGTGGGCTTTTCGCAGTAAACGTGTTTCTTGGCGGCAATGGCCTTGCGGACGCCGACGGGGCGCTGACCCGTGAGGGTGGCGTCAAAATAGACCTGATTGGCCGGGTCGGCGAGCGCCGCGTCGAGGTTGGTCGTGTAGCGTTTGACGCCGGTGCGGGCGGCGAGCGCGGCGATCTTGGTCTCGCTACGGCCGACCAGAATCGGGTCGGGCATGATAACTTCGCTGTCGCCGAGCTTGATGCCGCCCTGATCGATGATCGCCTTGATGGAGCGAATCAGGTGCTGGTTCGTGCCCATGCGGCCGGTCACGCCGTTCATGATGATGCCAACTTTGTGTGTAGTCATGGTGGAGGAGTTGATGCGTAAAGGTTGCGGGCCGGCTCAGGCTTCGGGTTTCTTGGTGCACTGCGGCTGGGCACCGGCGGGCAGCGGCGGGGTCCCACCCACCCCGGCGGGCGGCAGCGTGCCGTCGAGTTCCTGCCGCCAGTGGGCCACATCACCGCCGGGCACATAGCAATACATCATGTGCAACGGCGTGTCGCCGATGTTGGTGAGTTGATGAAATTTGCCGGGCGGCATGTAAACCATCTGGCCGGCGGTGATTTCCCGCTTCTCCGTGTCGACGCACATTTCGCCGCGACCCTGCAGAATCATGTAAACTTCTTCCTGCGCCTGATTGTGCCACGGCACCTGGCCGCCATTCGGCTCCAGCACGACGTAGCCCATGGAAAAATTGTCCGATTTGATGGGCTGCGGGCCGGAACCGACCAGTCCGCGGCCATAGCGGCGGGCCGGAAACGTGCGACCCTGTATGTTGGCAATGTCTGCAATGATCATAAATTGGGATTGGAGCGGTTTTCATGCGGGTTCATGCTCCGCGTGTAAATGGCAAATCCTGACTTATCCCCGGCCTTCCATGACTCCGCGGAGGCGGAGGCCCGGCAACTGCTCGCCCATCAGGGCGCCCGCGGGCTGCAGGGCGCGATCGACATGCTGATGCAGCAGTTCCAGGTGCTGCAAACCCGCGCCCAGATCATGCTCACCATCACCACGCTGGCGCTGACCATCACCGGCTTTTCCGGACCCAAGATCGCCGCCGCCGGCGTCTTCGCCCGCGCGAGCATGGCGCTGGGCATCCTGCTCGTGCTCATCTCCACCCTGCTCATCCTCGGCGGCAGCTTGCGCATCCAGTGGGTCACACGCTTCAAGGCCGCGGACGACCACGCGCTCATCACCAGCATCCTGCGCTACCGCAACCGGAAGACCCGGCTCTTCTTTGCCGAGATCTGTTTCCTCGTCGCCGGCCTGGCCTGCTACGTCGCCAGCGTGATCGCGTATTTCATCATGGGCGAACCCTGAGTCCGCGGCCAAGCGGATTCCGGCCACCCAACCCTTCCCGCGGATCACACGGATGAACGCGGATACTTTTCTGATCCGTGTAATCCGCGTCATCCGCGGGAAAGCTCGGGTTAATTCTCCGGCTCTTCCGGATTCCCGCAGCAATATCCGGGGCGTAGGCGGCAGAACTTCCGCCTACGCCGCCAGGCCGGCCCGTTTGAGCAGGGCCTGCAGGTCGGGTTCGCGGCCCATGAAGTCCTTGTAGAGTTCCATGGGGTCGGCGGAATTGCCACGGCTGAGTATCTTCCGCACAAAATCGGCGCCGGTCGCAGGATTGAAGATGCCCTCGCGCTTGAAGCGCGTGAAAGCATCGGCATCGAGCACCTCCGCCCATTTGTAGGAATAGTAGCCGGCGGCGTAGCCCACGGGATCGCCAAAGACGTGCGTGAAGCGGTTGATCGTGAGCGGCTGCGGCGGCTCGGTCGGGATGAGACAGTCCGCCACCGCCGCATGTGCGGTCGCCACGAGATCGGGCGCGGCCAGAAACTCGGGGGTGCGGGTGTGCAGCAGGAGATCCACCTTGGCGAAGCTGACCTGGCGCATCGTGGCGGCGGCGGAGCGGAAATTTTTCGCGGCCGTCATGCGCCCGAAGAGTTCCTCCGGCAGCGGAGCGCCGGTCTCATGGTGCCGCGCAAAAAGATCAAGGCTCTCCCGCTCCCAGCACCAGTTTTCCATGATCTGCGAGGGCAGCTCGACGAAATCCCAGGCCACGTTGACGCCGTTGAGTGACTTGACCTCCACCTCGCCAAGCAGGTGGTGCAGCAGGTGGCCAAACTCGTGGAACACGGTCTCCACCTCATGGTGCGTGAGCAACGCGGGCTTGCCCTCCACCGGCGGGGTCATGTTGCCGCAGATGAGGCCGAGGTGCGGCAGGCGCGAGCCATCGGGCTGCGGACCACCGGTGATGAGATAGTTCATCCAGGCACCGCCCTGCTTCGATTCCCGCGGATACCAGTCCGCATAAAACGAACCGAGGTGCCGGCCCGCCGCATCGTGCAAATCGTAAAACAACACGTCCGGGTGCCAGACGGGAACTTCGCCGGGCGCGCGCGCGATGACCCGCAGGCCGAAGATGCGGCGCACCAGCTCGAACATCCCGTCCACGACCAGGTTCATCGGGAAATACGGCCGCAACTGCTCCTCGTCAAAGGCATGGCGGCCCTGCCGCAGCTTCTCGGCCCAGTAAGCCACTTCCCACGGGGCGAGGCGGGACACCGCACCGCCCGTCTGCTGCGCTTTGAACTCCTCGAGCTCGCGCGCGTCCTTCGCGAAGGCGGGCTGCGCCCGTTTTTGCAGGTCCTCGATAAAACCGAGCGCCCGCGCGCCGTTTTTCGCCATGCGGCGCTCCAGCACGAGATCGGCGAAATTTGCCTTGCCCAACAGGGCGGCTTTCTCCGCCCGCAAGGTGAGAATGCGCTGTATGAGCGCGGTGTTGTCGTGCGGCGCCACGCGGCCGACCGCCACCATCCCGGTCCACATTTCCTTCCGCAACGCCGCATCGTCCACATAGGTCATGAACGGCTCCACCGAGGGCTGGTGCAGCGTGAACCGCCACGCCGGCTGGTCCGCCGTCCCCTTGCCCTTCGCCTCCGCACTGCGGCGGGCCGCGGCCTTCGCGTGGCCGGGCAGCCCCTGCAGGCGGGACTCGTCGGTGACGATCAGCTCCCAAGCATTGGTGCTGTCGAGGACGTTCTCCGAGTATTTTTGGGTGAGCTGGGCGAGCTCACTCTGGATGGCCTCCAGCCGCGTCCGTTTCGCATCGGGCAGATCCGCGCCGGCCTGCCGGAAACCGGCCACCGTCTCATCGAGAAACCGGCGGTGCACCCCTTGGACCGCGGCTGCGGCGGGGCTGTCCGCGAAAGCCTTGAGGCGCAGCCAAAGTTCCGCGTCAAGCGGGATGCGGGCATAAAAAGCCGACACCTTGGGCAACATGGCGTTGTAGGCTTCGCGCCACGGCGGTGAATCCGCCACTGCCTGCAGGTGCCCGACCTTGCCCCAGGCGACGTTGAGTTCCTCCGTCGCCTTTTCCAGCGCCAGAAAGGTATTCGCGTAGGTCACTCCGGCAAGCGGCTGGCCCTTGATGGTGGCCAGGGCCGCATCGGCGCGGGCCAGGGCCTCGGTGATCGCGGGCGCGATCAGATCGGCCGTCAGCGCAGGCCACGGCACATGAAAAGCGGGATCCAACAACGGGTTTTTCTGCATGCGACAGGTGACCCGCCGCCGGCTCCTGAGTCAAATCGCAAGCCTACCAGCCGTAATTGAGGCCGACCACCGCCTGCCGCCGGCCCGCCGGCACGGCCGGCACTTCCTGAAAATCGCTGTCCCAGAGGTTCTCGATCTGGCCGTAAAGCTCGACGCCGCGCCACGCCGCCGGCCGCCAGGCCAGCGCCACCGCGCTGAGCAGGGCCTCGTCCCCGCCGGTCGTGCGCAGCAGATTGGCGGCTTGCACGCGATACTCGTTGTCCAGCCGCAGCTCCCACTCGCGGCCCAGCTTCAGGTTGAAGGCCGCGGTGAACCGGTGCCGCGCATGGTTGAGCGCGTAGAAACTCGCATCGATCAACGCCGAGCCGTAGTCGGCGCTCTTCGTCAGGTAAGTGTAGCCGAGGGTGACTGCGCCCCACCCGCCCGTGCGCCGCCCCACCACCTCCAGTCCCTCGGTGCTGATGTCCACGGGATTGGCCGTGCGCGCCACCACGCCTCGGCGAAAGGTCCAATCCACCAGCCGGTCGTCCTGCCGGTGAAACACCGCCGCTTCGGTGCGCCAGCCGGCCCAGTCGCCCGCCAGGGAAAGTTCGAGGTTGTGCGTGGCCGCGCGGCCGAGGTTGCGGTTGCCGCGAAACAGGCCGGCATTCGCATCCGAGTTCAAAGCCGTGTAGCTCGCCAGTTGCGTGGTCCGGGCGTAGCCCAGGCCCGCGGTGCGCCAAGCTCCGCCGGGGGCCAGCCGGCGGGTGAGCTCGAACACCGGCGACACCGCCCCTTGGTCGCGGTTGCTCTCATCCCACGCCGCGCCGCCGGTGAATTCCCACGCCGCGCCGTCGACCGACACCCAGCTCTGTTCCCACAAGGCCGTGAGCTTGCCGAAGGTGCGGGAGTTGTGCCGGCCAAAAACGAGGGAAGTGGACTCGATCGCATCCGCCGCCACTTCTCCGCGCAGCCGCAGCGCCCCGCCGGCAAAAACGCGCCGCCCTTGCAGTGCAGCCCCGGTGATCCACGTGGTGTGCTGAAACGGATTCGAGGCGCCGGGCACCGCGCGGTTGAACTCGTAGTCGTCCTTGTGGCGCCGGTGATACGCACCGGCCTCCCAATATTCGCCGGGCGCCGCGCTCACCCTATGGTTGAGCACCAGCAACACGGTTTGCAGGTTCTCGGTCTCGTTGAAGCCGAAAGGCGTGTAGAGATTGGGCCAGCCGAAAAATTTCGCCTGATAGCCGGCGTAGAGATCGGTCTGCGCCGTCGGGGTCAGCCGCTGCACGCGCAGCCCGACCCGCTCGAAATCATGTTCGCCAAACGGCCGCGAGCCGTCGGCCTGCGAACGGGCGTAGGCCGCATCCATGCCGTATTGCGGCACACCGTCGGCCGCACGCGTCGCCACGGCCTGGTAGAACTCCCCCCGCCGCAACCGGTATTGCCCGGCCGCAATCCCCGCCATGCCGCGCGGGCGGATGGGCGACCAATCGTAGTGGACGGAGCCGACCGTGGCATTTGTGACCGCAAACGCGTTCTCCGTGCCGACGAGAATTTCCGGGGCCCCCAGCATGGCCGGGGCCACCGGCAGCTCGGCGTGGTAATGCCCCGTCTGCGGATCCAGCACCGTCACCGCGCCGATGCGGAAGGCGACGTTTTCAAACGTGCTGCCGCGGATGCTTATGTCCGCCTGGCTCTCGGCAAAATTCCGCGCCTGCACATCCACCCGCGGCTCGAAGCTCAGGGCCGAGACCGGCATGGCAAAGGTGGCCACGGGCGCCTGGTTGGCCACGCGGGGAGAAAACACCACGAACTCGTGCAGCTCGACGGCGGTCTGGGCGGAAGCCGACGCGGCCATCAGGACCACGCCCGGCAGAAGACGAAAGCGGAACATCCCCCGAACGTGGAGGCTCCGTGGGCCAAAACAAGCCCGTAGTTAGCACATGACTTTTATTGCTTAACCACGGCGCGTAACCGGGCACAAAAAACCCGGCCGGAAGGCCGGGTGCTGCAAGCGCGCGACGGGCGGCTTATTCGTCGCCGTCGTTGCCGATGGCCTCGACCGGGCAGCCTTCGAGCGCCTCCATGCAGAGGCTGATCTCTTCCTCGGTGGTGGGTTGCTTGTGCACGAAAGAGTAGCCGCCCTCGTCGTGCCGGGTGAAAAACCCGGGCGCGGTTTCACGACAGAGATCGCAGTCAATGCACTGCTGGTCCACGAAGAATTTGCCGGCGATGTTTTCCGCCCATTTGTCTGCTTTGTTGGCCATAATCAGCGCGTAAGAGAGATGATTGGCAGGTCGTGTCAAGCGGCCATGCGGCGGGCCTGCGACATAAGCCGCAGGCGGCGGATTAGCGGCAGACGGCTTGTAATCGCGTGGGGATACGCCATTAATGAGCCTTCATGCTATCCGACCGCCCCTACATGCGCGACGACTCCGCCGGTTACCGGGCCCCCGGGACCTCGGTGCTCACTTGGATTATCGTCGCCATCATCGCGGGCTTCATTCTGCAAAACATTTTCCTGCGCTGGTTTAACGCCGGCCCGATGTTTCACCACAACCTCGCTCTGACCGTGGAAGGCATCCAGTCCGGCAAGGTTTGGACGCTGCTCACCTACAGCCTGCTGCACAGCCCCGCCAATCTGCTGCACATCATCGGCAACCTGCTCGCGATCTACTTCCTCGGCCGCGAGCTGGTCGGTCTGCTGGGGGAGCGCCGGTTCCTGCAGTTCTACCTCGCCGCCATTCTGGTCGGCGGCGTGGCCTGGACCGCGACCAACTGGGGATCCGGCGGCATCTTGCTCGGGGCCTCGGCCGCGGCCTGCGGCCTGTTGGCGGTCTTCGCCTGCTTTTTCCCCAACCGCCAGATCACGTTTCTGCTGTTTTTCATTTTACCCGTCACCGTGAAGCCCAAGCACCTCGCCTGGGTGGTGCTGGGGCTGGATGTCTGCGGATTTGTTTTCTACGAAATCATGGGTGCGGTTTCGCCCTTTGGCATCGCCCATTCCGCGCACTTGGGCGGTATGCTCGCGGGCTGGATTTACCATCGCTACTTCCACGACTCCCAATGGAGCCTGCCTTGGCGGCGGACGACCATGACCCTGCCCCGCTGGGCGCAGAAGGCCAAGGTCACCACCAATCCCGCCCCGCGCCAAACGGTCAACCTCGGCAACCCGGCCGACCTGCGGGCGGAGGTGGACCGGATCCTCGACAAGATCAACAGCGAGGGCTTCGGCGCCCTGACCGCCGAGGAAAAGCGTGTGCTCGACGGTGCCCGCGATCATTTGAGCCGCCGCTGAAAATCCCGGAAACTTTCTCCCGCAACCGCCCTCTCATTTCCATGCTCCTTCGCTCGTCCCGCCTCCGCCGGCACGCCTCCCTCGCCCTTTTGGCCCTGCTCGCGTTTGCCCTCTCCGCCTTTGGCAGCGACCGCAAGTTCGTCACCTCGGCCACGCTGGGCAAGGAAGTCCGCACCATGGTCCAGTTGCTCGAGGGCGCCCACTACAACCGCGACTCCGTCCGCAGCGCCGACTACCGCAACGTAATCGCCGACTACATGGACGCGCTCGACGGCCAGCGCCTGTTTTTCCTCGCCGGCGACCTCGCCGAATTTGAAGGCCGCTACACCCGCAACCTCTACTGGAACATCAGCAAACTCGGCAACATCGACGCCGCCTACGACATCTTCGGCACTTACGAGCAGCGCGTGACCTCGCGCATCAACTGGATCTTCGGGGCGCTGGAGCGCGATTTTGATTTCGCCAACGAGGATTTCTACCGCACCGACCGCCGCAAGCTGCCGCACGCCGCCGATGCCGCCGCCGCGGACGCACTCTGGGAGCAGCGCCTCAAATACGAGCTCATCTCCGAGATGCTCAACGGCAAGGCGGAGACCGACGCGAAGCAGGTCGTGCGCAAGCGCTACGAGCGCATGCTCAAAAACCTGCTCGATATCGAGGGCGGTGATCTGGCGGAGCTCTTCCTGTCCTCCATCGCCCGGCTTTACGACCCGCACTCCTCCTACCTCTCCGCCGACACCTTTGAGGACTTCGGCATCCAGATGAAGCTGGAGCTCGTCGGCATCGGCGCAGTGCTGGGCATCGAGGACGATTACTGCGTGATCAAGGAGATCGTCGCCGGCGGACCCGCGGACCTCAGCGGCCAGTTGCGGCCGAACGACCGCATCATCTCCGTCGCCCAGGTCGGCGGCGAGCCGGTCGAGGTCATCGGCATGAAGCTCCGCAAGATTGTCACCATGATCCGCGGCCAGAAGGAGAGCCAGGTGAAGCTCGTCGTGCAGCCCGCCGATGCCATCGACGCCTCCAGCCGGCGCGAGGTCATCATCACGCGCGACACCGTGAAGCTCAACTCCGCCCGCGCCCACGCCTCCATCCACCGGTTGCCCGGCGCTGACGGCGCCACCGTCGCCCTCGGTGTCATCACCCTGCCGTCTTTCTACGGCCCGGCGGACAGCGAAGGCCCCGAGGCGGAGCAAACCAGCGCGACGCAGGATGTCGCCCGCCTGATCGGCAAGCTCAAGGCCGCCGGCGTCGAGGGCATCGTGCTCGATCTCCGGCGCAACGGCGGCGGCTTTCTCTCCGAAGCCACCCGCGTCACCGGCCTGTTCATCAACCAGGGTCCGGTGGTGCAGGTAAAGAACTACGCCGGCGAAATCCAAGTGGACACCGACGATTCCGCCACCATCGCCTACGAAGGCCCCCTCGCCGTGCTGGTGGACCGCTTCAGCGCCTCCGCCTCCGAGATCGTCGCGGGCGCGCTCCAGAATTACGGCCGGGCCATCGTCGTGGGCGACAGTTCCACCCACGGCAAGGGCACCGTCCAGAGCCTCGTCGAGCTGCGCAACTGGGTGCAGCAGGCCAGCCGCGCCCCGGTGAGGACCGGCGCCACCAAAATCACCGTGCAGAAATACTACCTGCCGAGCGGCGCCTCCACGCAGGTCAAGGGCGTCGTGCCCGACATCGTCCTGCCCTCCATCGAGGACTACCTGCCCATCGGCGAGGCCGACCTGCCCCGCGCCCTCGTGTGGGACGAAATCCCGCCCAGCTATTTTGACGGTGAGCCGCTCGACCCGAAGCTCCTGGACCGGCTGCGGCAGAACAGCGCCGAGCGCCGCAACCAACTGGAGGAATTTGCCTACCTGCAGCGCAATGTCGATTGGTTCCGCGACCGGCAGGAGCAAAAATCCGTCTCCCTCAACCTGGAACAGCGCAAGGCCCAGCAGGAGTTCGCCAAGGCTTTCCGCGAGGAAATGAATGCGCTCCGCACCCGTCTCGCCCAGGCCAATTTCCCCCACGAGGAAATCCGCCTCACGCCCAAGCCCAACGCCGCGCTCAGGGCCCCCTTGACCGACGATGAAGGTGACGAACTGGAATTGAGCACCGATGAGACCGATGCCTTGGCCGTCGTTGATGTGCACCTCCGCGAATCCCTGCGCGTGGTCCACGATGCCATCACGCTGGCGCAAAACCGCCAATACTGGGTGAGCAACCGCCCGCCGCTGACCGCCCGGCTCGACGGCAAGGGCTAAAGGCCCGGAGGCCGGTTAACCGGCCGCTTGCGCAAAAATATAGCGCGGCCGTCCTGTCAGGTCGGGAGCCGCGGCAAAGCCCATCAAGCCGGCCGCCGCCACCAGGCCGCGCAGCGTCTCGTGCTGCGCGATGCCGGTTTCCAAGGCGAGCAGTCCGCCGGGCGTCAGGCGTGGCGGTGCGCCGGCGATGATCTGCTTCAGCGCGGCCAGGCCGTCGCCACCCGGCGTGAGCGCCCGCACGGGTTCGAAATTTTTCACCTCGGGCCGGCTTTCCGCCACCTCGGCCTCCGAGAGATAAGGCGGGTTGCCCACGATCAGGTCAAAGCGCCGGCCGGCCGGCAGCGCCGCATACCAGTCCGAAGCCAGCCACTCCACCCGGCCGGCGAGGCCGGTGTGCGCCGCATTTTCAGCCGCCAGCGCCAGCGCGTCGGCGCTGGCATCAAGGCCCGTGATCACCGCGTGCGGATAAAGCGCGGCCAGGGCCAGCGCGATTGCGCCACTGCCCGTGCCCAAATCCAACGCCAACTGCGGCGGCCGGGGCGCCAACTTTTGCCCGATCAACTCAAGCAGGTATTCGGTTTCCGGCCGCGGAATGAGCGCCCGCCGGTCCACCTTCAGCCTGAGGCCGCAAAACTCCACCGTTCCCACGATGTATTGCAGGGGCTCGTGCAGGCTCCGACGGCGGACGAGCGGGCGGATGCCCTCCAGCTCCGGCTCCGCCAGCGGCCGCTCGAACTGCAGGTAAAGCTGCATGCGCCCGATCCCCAGCGCATGGCCCACCAGCAGTTCTGCATTGAGCCGCGCGCCCTCCACGCCTTTGCCGGCAAGGAATTCCGTCGTGCGTTTGATGACTTCCAGGACGGTGATCATTTATTCCTCCGGCTCGCTGCGGCGGCGGACCACGGGCTGGCCGGTCAGGGCCGCCAGCTTCTCCTCATGGTCGGCGCGTTGCAGCGCCGCGATCACCTCTCCCAGTTCGCCCTCCATGACCTGGGGCAGGCTGTAAAGCGTCAGTCCGATCCGGTGGTCCGTCAGGCGGTTCTGCGGAAAGTTGTAGGTGCGGATCCGTTCGCTGCGGTCGCCCGAGCCGATCTGGCTGCGGCGCTCCGCCGCGTATTTTGACCGCTCTTCCTCCTCGCGCTTTTGCAACAGGCGCGAACGCAGCACCGCGAGCGCGCTCGCCTTGTTCTTCTGCTGGGATCGGCCGTCGGCGCAAAATACGATCATGCCCGTCGGCTTGTGGATGATGCGCACGGCCGAGTCGGTGGTGTTCACGCCCTGCCCGCCCGGGCCGCTGGCCCGCTGCACGGTGATCTCCAGTTCCTGCGGGTCGATCTTCAGGTCCACTTCCTCCGCCTCGGGCAGCACCGCCACCGTCACGGTCGAGGTGTGGATGCGGCCGCTGCCCTCCGTGACCGGCACGCGCTGCACCCGGTGCACGCCGCTTTCGTATTTGAGCTGCTTGTAAACATCCGTGCCCGTCACGAGAAAGATCACCTCCTTGAACCCGCCCCGCTCCGAGGGGCTGCTGCTCATCGGCTGGATCGTCCAGCCGCGGCCCTCGGCATACTTGCTATAGAGCCGGAAGAGCTCGGCCGCGAACAGGCCGGCCTCATCGCCGCCGGTGCCGGCGCGGATTTCCATCACCGTGTCGCGCGAATCGGTGGGCTCGGGCGGAATCATCGCCAGCAGCACGGCCCGGTGGAGGTCGGTCCTTTGGCGCTCCAGCTCGGGCAGCTCCCCGGCAGCCAGCTCGCGCAGCCCGGGGTCGGCACCCGCATCCTTCGCCAGGTCCTGCGCCTCGAGGATTTCCTGCCCGAGCCGGGTGTGTCGCCGGTGGTCGTTGACCAGTTGCTGCAGCTTCTGCTGCTCCCGCGTGATATCCGCCGCCTTCCGCGGATTTTGGTAAAACGCGGGCGCGGCCATCTCCGCCGCGAGTTCATCGAGGCGGCGCTGGAAGGGCGTGATATCGGGCAGGGTCTCCATGCGGGAAATACGGTGGCGATTTGCGAATTGCCTGCCCCGGAGGCGCAGGCTTGAGTGCGTCGGACAATCGGTGGGAATCCCCTACCGGTGTTGCTCCGCAAAAATGGCCACGACGCTTTTCACTCAGAACATCATCGCCTGCATCTGGGATTTCGACAAGACCTTAATCCCCGGTTACATGCAGGCCCCGCTTTTCCGGCGCCACGGCATCGATGAGGCCACCTTCTGGGCCGAGACCAATGCGCTCGTCGAAAACTACCGGCGGCGCGGTTACCAGCTCTCGGGCGAGATCAGCTACCTCAACCACCTGCTCACCTACGTGCTCGCGGGCAAATTCGGCCGGCTTAACAACCGCCAGCTCCGCGCCTGCGGGGCCGACATCGCCTTCTATCCCGGGCTGCCGGGCTTCTTCGACCTCGCCAAGACCTACGTCGCGGAAAAACCCGAATACCGGAAGCACGAGATCAAGCTTGAGCACTACATCGTGAGCACCGGCCTCGCCGAGATGGTGCGCGGCAGCGCCATCGCCCCGCACGTGGACGGCATCTGGGGCTGCGAGTTCATTGAGAACCCCCTCCAGCCCGGCTTCCTCAAACAGGGCGAAATGGAAATCACCGCCGATGCCGTCATCGCCCAGATCGGCATGGTCATCGACAACACAACCAAGACCCGCGCGCTCTTCGAGATCAACAAGGGCACGAACAAGAACGCCGCCATCGAGGTCAACGCCAACGTAAAGCCCGAGGACCGGCGCATCCCCTTCCCCAACATGCTCTATATCGCCGACGGCCCCAGCGACATCCCGAGCTTCTCGGTCGTCAAGGGCGGCGGCGGCCGCACCTACGGCGTTTACAACCCCGAGCACCACGGCGAATTCGAGCAGAACGACCGCCTGCTCCAGGCCGGCCGCATCCATGGCTACGGTCCCGCGGACTACACCCCCGCCAGCAGCACCGCCCGCTGGCTGCGGATGCACCTCCACTCCATCTGCGACCGCATCGTCAACGACCGCGAACAGGCCGTGGCCCAGAAAACCACCAAGCCCCCCCGCCACCTCAACGCCACCCCCGAGGAAGAAGCCGCCCGCAAAGCCGCCAAAGGCCCGAAGCAGGGCACGTTTTTGGAGTAAATTGACGCGGATTGGGAAGGACTGGAGACAGTTAGTTTTCTTGGACGTTTGCCAGTCTCTGGCTGCGCATTTCCTCCGCCAGGTTGTGCACGCGCTCGGCGTAGCGGTGCGCCGCGGCCGGGGCTCGCCCACGCACGGTGGCGCTCAGGCCGCCGTTCCACGCCAGCGCGACGTTATAGGGCGTGACGGCCAGGCCGTTGCGCTGCAGGCCGCGCACGATCCACTCATAATGCCGGACGGCCACTTCCTCCGCATGCTCGCGGTCCAGCGCCCGCCGGAAGGAAACCTTCGTGTGCATGCGCCAGGTGGGTTCGCGAAACTGATACGGCCCCAGTTCGCCCTTGGGGCCGGGCTTGGTGACGTTGCGCGGGTTCTCCACCCAGTGAATCGCAAGCAAGATGTCCGCGCGCGCCGTCTCCGCCCGCGCCGGGAGGGCGACGGACGTAACCAAAAAGCCGGAGATTAAAAAGGACCGGAAGCATGCCCCGGCCCGCCTTGTGTGAGTTTTCACGGCCCCCGCGGGACCCGGCCCTCCTCCTCCGGTTCGCTGATTGCGAATAACTATTCGTCTTTTTCCTTGGAACCTGCCGGCGCGACAAAACGCCCCTACCCTGTCCGGTCCGTTATCATCTTGGCCACCAACGCCGTCCACCCGGTCTGGTGGCTCGCGCCCAGCCCCTCGCCCGTGTCGCCGTGAAAATATTCATGGAACAGAATCAGGTCCCGCCAGTGCGGATCGCTCACGAAACGGGGGTCCAGCCCGAGCGCCGGGCGGCGCCCGCCGCCGTTGGGCAGGAACAGTCCGGTGAGCCGCCGGGCGAGTTCGTCCGCGATCGCCGCAAGGTTCAGCCGCCGGCCGCTGCCGGTGGGAAACTCCAGCGTGAAGCTGTCGCCATAGAAATGATGATAACGCTCCAGCGACTCGATCAGCAGGTAGTTCAGCGGAAACCACACGGGGCCGCGCCAGTTGGAGTTGCCGCCGAAAAGCCACGTGTTCGATTCGCCGGGCACGTAGTCCACGCGGTGCTCCTGCCCGTCGAGGTGCAGCACGAAGGGATGTTCGGCGTGATGGCGCGAGAGCGAGCGCACGCCGTGCGGCGAGAGGAATTCTCGCTCGTCGAGCACGTAGCGCAGCACGCGCTCCAGCCGCTCGCGCGTGGGGATGGCCAGCATGTGCCGGCCCGCATCCCGGCCGTCGTGGGCCATGTAGGAGATCTGCGCGGCGAGGTCGCGCCGGTTTTCCAAAAACCAGCGCGTGCGCTTCGCGAAGCCCGGCAGCTTCGCCAGCGTGGACTCCTCGATGAACTCGACGGCGAAGAGCGGGATCACGCCCACCATCGAGCGCAGGCGCAGCGGCTCGCCACGGCCGTCCACCTTCCACTGGTCGTAATAAAAACCATCCTCCTCGTGCCAGAGCCCGCTGCCGCCCAGCCGGTTCATGGCGTCGGCGATCGCAACGAAGTGCTCGAAGAACTTCGAGGCGATGTCTTCGTAGGCCGGGTCGCCCTCGGCCAGTTCCAGCGCCATCGCCAGCATTGTGCCGCAGTAGAACGCCATCCACGCCGTGCCGTCCGCCTGCTCCAGGTGACCGCCGCCGGGCAGCGGCTTTGAGCGGTCGAAGACCCCGATGTTGTCGAGCCCGAGAAAGCCGCCGCTGAAGACATGCTGCCCGTGCGGATCCTTCCGGTTCACCCACCAGGTGAAGTTGAACAGGAGCTTCTGGAAGGTGCGCGCGAGAAACAGCCGGTCGCGCCCGCCCCGCGGCCCGGTCATCTTGTAAACCCGCCAGCAGGCCCACGCGTGCACCGGCGGGTTCACGTCGCCGAAGGCAAATTCATAAGCCGGCATCTGCCCGTTCGGGTGCAGATACCATTCGCGCAGCAGCAGGTTGAGCTGGTGCTTGGCAAATTCCGGGTCGAGCTGCGCCATCGGCAGCATGTGGAAGGCGAGATCCCACGCCGCGAACCACGGGTATTCCCACTTGTCCGGCATGGAGAGGATGTCTCGCGCGTAAAAATGCGGCCAGTCGCGGTTGCGGCCGGCAAGCCGCGCCGGCGGCGGCGCGGGCTGGTCGGGATCGCCACGCAGCCAGTCCTCCACGATGTAGTGGTAGAACTGCTTCGACCACAGCAGGCCCGCGTAGGCCTGCCGCGCCACGGCACATTTGCCGTCGCTCCCCGCTGCGCCGAGCGCACCATAAAATGCATCGGCTTCGATTTGCCGGGCGGCGAAGGTCGCGGCGAATCCGCGCCCAAAGGGTTCAGCTGGCGTTTCTGTCTCGGCAAAAAGCCGCAGGCGCAGCGTGCGCTCCTCGCCCGCCGCCAGTTGGAGCGTGATGTGGGCCGCGCACTTGGTCCCCGTCTGACGGGGATTCACCGCCTCGCGGCGGCCGCGCACGACATAGTCGTGGAAGGCATCCTTCGGGTGGGCCGGCGAATTGTCCGCCGCGAAGAGCTTCGCGGTATTCGTCTCGTTGTCCGCAAAAAGCAGCGGCGGCACCGCACCGTCCACCGTGTCCACGGCGAAATTCATCCGCTCCAGCGAGGCGTGGTCGCACTGCACGCGGCCCGGCGCGGTTTCGCGCAGCCGTGGCTTGATCTCGCAGCCTTCGTGCCGGCAACCCCATGACCAGGTGTTGCGGAACCACAGGGTGGGCAGCACGTGCAGGGTGGCGTCCTCCGGGCCGCGGTTCGCCACCCTCACCTCGATCAGGATGTCGTTCGGGCCGGCCTTGGCGTAGGCCGCCGCCACGTCAAAGTAACGGTTGCCCTCGAATACCCCGGTGTCGGCCAGCTCGTATTCGGGCTCCTCGCGCGAGCGACGGCGGTTTTCGCGACGCAATTCCTCGTAAGGAAACACCACCTGGGGGTATTTGTAGAGCGCGCGCATCCACGAATGCGTCGGCGTGCTGTCGAGATAGAAGTAGCACTCTTTCACGTCCTCGCCGTGGTTGCCCTCGCCGTTGGTGAGGCCGAAGAGCCGCTCCTTCAGGATGGGGTCGCGGCCGTTCCAAAGCGCCACGGCAAAGCACAGCCGGCACTCGCGGTCGCTGATGCCCAGCAGCCCGTCCTCGCCCCAGCGGTAGGCGCGGCTCGCCGCCTGCTCATGCGTGAAGTAGTCCCAGCACTCGCCGTTGGCCGAATAGTCTTCACGCACGGTGCCCCACTGCCGCTCGGCGAGGTAGGGACCCCAGCGCTTCCAATTCGCCTCGCGGCGGGCGTCGGCCCGCAGTCGCTCGTTTTCGGCATTCTTGGCTTTGGTCCGGGGCATGGGGTGGCACCACACTGGCCAATTCCCCCGGGCTGGAAATCACAAAACGCGGCCGCGCACACGGGTTGACAACCCGCCGTGCGGCTCCGCTTTTGATGCACGCCCGATGCTTCGTTTTCACCTGCCACCGAATCTCTCCGCCGCCATCGCGCGCGATGCCATCCCCCTAAAGGTGGAGGTGGACCTCGCGGTGGTGCCGTCGGCGGAGCTGCTGCCCGCGCTGGCCTTGCTGCAACGCTGGTGCGCCGCCCCGGTGCCGCCCAAATTTATCCAGCTCTCCCGCGCGCAGCTCCGCGAGCTTGTCGCCGCGGCCGGCGCGCAGCGCATTTTTGTGGAAAACAACCAACCGGCGAAAACCTGGACGCACGTCCTGCCGCCGGAGCCGGCGAAAGATCCCCGCCCCGCAGCACCGATGAGCGGGTCCAAAAAATCAAAACGCGAAAATCTCCCCGCACCGATGGTGATCGACGGCAGCGAGCACTATCTCGCCGCCATCTTGCCCTCACGCGAACATCCGGCCTATACCGAGGCACTCGAACTCCTCAAAACCTCCGGGTTCCTGCTTGAACCTTCCAACCGCCAGTGGTGGCTGCGCGACCGGCACAAGACGCTGAACTTCCTCGGGGCCCACGGTGAACGGCTCCGCACGGTCCTCGGCGCCAGTTTCACCGAGAACTTCACCAAGCGCACCGCCCATCTGCAGGCCGCCGCCATCGCATGCACTGCCGAGACCGCCGGCGACGACTTCGCCGTCACGCTCGCGCTTCAGGCCGGGACCGCCGATGACGCCGCCCTGCGTGCAGCCGTGGCCGGCAACCGCGGCTACGTCGAGGCCGGCGGCAACATCTACCTGCTCGACTCCGCGCGGCTGGCCAAGCTCGCCGCCGCCCAGCAGATCCTCGCCGGCGAGCCACAAGCGGCCCTTTCCCCGCGCCGGACCGTGCGACTGCCACGGACCCGTCTGGCCGAAGCCGACGCCGTGCTGGAGGAACTTTCGCCGCAGTTCGCTCCGCCGGAAGCGTGGCGGGAGCGCAGCCGCGCGCTGCGCGACCTCACCACCCTGCCCGCTGCGCCGGTGCCGGCCGATCTCGTCGCGCAGTTGCGCCCCTACCAGCGCCTCGGCACCGCCTGGCTCTGGTATCTGCACGTGCAAAAACTCGGCGGCATCCTCGCCGACGAAATGGGTCTCGGCAAAACTCTCCAGGCCCTCGGCCTGCTTGCCGCGCTGCCCCCCAGCTCGCGCCGCTTGGTGGTCGCTCCCGCGTCGCTGCTGGAGAACTGGCGGCGCGAGGCCGCCCGCTTCACGCCGCAGTTGTCCGTCTTCGTGCATCACGGCCAGCGCCGGATCGCCGCCTTCGCCGGCCACGAGCTCATCATCACCAGCTACGGCACGCTCACACGCGACCGGGAGCTGTTCGCGGGTGCGGACTTCGACTGCGTGATCGCCGATGAGGCCCAGCACATCAAAAACCGCCGCTCCCAGAACGCGCAGGCTCTCCGTTCGCTGCGGGCCGGCACGCGTTTCCTCCTCACCGGCACGCCGCTGGAAAACTCGCTCGAGGACCTGCGCTCCCTGTTCGAATTTCTCCTCCCCGGTTTCCTGCTACCGCTCCCGCCGGGACTGCGGGCGGACGAACGGGCCTGGCACGACGAGCGTCTTCGCGCCCAGACGGCGCCCTACATCCTGCGCCGCACCAAGCAAAGCGTCGCTCCGGAGCTGCCGTCAAAGATCGAGCAAGTTCTTTGGTGCGAACCCACCCCCGCCCAGGCCGCGCTCTACCGGCGAGTGCAAGAGGAATCCGAGCGCGACCTGATCGACCTCGCCGCCGGAGGGGCAAGCGAGGCCCGTTTGCGTCTCGCCACGCTCACCCAGCTCCTGCGCCTGCGCCAAATCTGCTGCGATCCGCGGCTGGTCAACGCCACGGCCGCGGCGGCGGACTCCGCCAAGCTGGAGGCGCTGCGCGAACTGCTCGACGAGGCACTCGACGACGGCCACCGCGTGCTCGTGTTCTCCCAGTTTACCTCGCTGCTCTCGCTCCTGCGCACGGAGCTCGCTGAGACCGGCATCGCCCATTGCTACCTCGATGGCGCGATGTCCGCCCGCGCACGGCAGGCCGAAGTGGACCGCTTTCAAAACTCACCGGACATCCCGCTGTTCCTGCTCTCACTCAAGGCCGGCGGCACCGGCCTCAACCTCACCGGCGCCGACACAGTCGTGCATCTCGATCCGTGGTGGAATCCTGCCGTCGAGATGCAGGCCACCGACCGCGCCCACCGGATCGGCCAGACCCGCACTGTCACCAGCTACAAGCTCATCTGTGCCGGCACGGTCGAGGAAAAGGTGCTCGCCCTGCAGGACGAAAAACGTGCCCTGCTCGCCGATGTGTTCGAGGCCAGCGATGCCAGCACCGCACAGCTTTCGCTCACCGAGCTGCAGGATTTGCTCAAGGCCTGAAGCCTCAGGCCGGGCCAATGTGCAGCTCGGCGCGCACGATCTTGAAGCCGCCCGCCTTGCCTTCGAGCACCTCCACCACCTGCGCCTCGTCTTCAAGCAGCGCAGCCGGCACCGTGTAATTGACGACAGTCCCTGCTACCGTGGCCACCGCACAGGGCTGGCTGTTCACGAGAACCGCCAGATTGTCCGGTGCCTTCGTCGTCACATCGAACTCCAGTTGCAAGGTAACCGTGCGGTGCGCCTCCGGTTTGGGTCCGGTCTGGATGCGCAGTGAACAGCCGGGCGGCCATTGAAAATCCGCGCCGTTGTCGGTGGCGGGCAACGCGTGGTCGGGGCCGTCTCCCGGCGCACGCACATCGCGGTAGGTCACCGCATGGACCCGCGGCAGCCTGGCCAACGCCTGCACATCGCCCATCGCCCGGATCACGGTGTTGTAGCGCTCCAAGCCCCACTCCTTCACGAGGCCGTGGCCGGTCGGGAAATAGTTGAACAGGTAAACCTGGTCCGCGCCGCCGTGCAGGATGGTCAGGGCCAGGCCCGTGGCGAGGCCGGCGCTCATGTTCTGCGCCGGGCCGTTGGGGACGGGTTGGTAACGCACCTCCAATCCCGCCGCGAGTGCCGCGCCGGTGCCGCCGAGTAGCCGCCGCCACTCCGCCACCGGGATGTCAAAATCCGACGTGGACCAGAAAGGCGTGGGCACCACGAGATCTACCAGTCCCTCGCGCGCCCAAGCCACGGCATCCATCCCCAACCTCCGGGTGGTCTCCGGGCGCGTGGGCACGCGCACGGCCAGCTTCACCGGATGCCCTAGGCGCTGCGCCGCCACACCGCAGAGTTCCTTCACACGGCGCATCCACACCGTAATGGCCCGCCCGCCGGCCAGTTCGCGGCCGGCGCGGAAGTGCAGGACAAAGCGCATCCAGTCCAGTTCGATGCCGTCGAGATCAAACGTCTCCAGCTGCTCGCGCACCAGCTTGAGAAAATGCTCCTGCACCTCGGGCCGCTCCCAATCGAGCCCCATCTCCGCCCACCACTTGCCGCGGTAAGGCGCACGCAGTTTTTTCGCCGCGCGCTGTTCCTTGTAGAACGTGCTGAGCAACGGGGTGTCCACCGCCATGCAGTCGTGCACATCGTTCAGCCGCACGGTCATCCAGGTGCCGATGCCGTGATACCGGCAGCGCGCCAGCGCCCGCTCGTGGAAATTCACGCCGAGGTCGGCCAGCCGCTTGGCAGAGTCGAGCCGCTTGCGTGTGGGCGCGATCGCGGCCGCCGGCAGATGCCGCAGCACCGGTTGGTCGTCCGGCCCGGCGGGGTCGTAGCCATGCCAGTCGGTTTCCCAAACCTTGCTGGCATAGTTGGCCCGCATCGCGTTGCCGCAGGAGAAAAAAGCGCCGATGCCGGCGCGGTGCAGGTCGTCGATGTAGGCGTCCACCGCCTCGCCGCTCATCTGGTCTGCGGTGCGCACGAAAAAGAAGTCGGTGCTGTCCTGGTTGAAGATCGGTCCTTTGATCATCGGGGTTTTCATGGAAGTTTTTCGTCCGGGTCGTTGGCCTTTTCGTAGCGGTCGAGCTGCGCGGGATCACGCGGCCAGTCGGGCCGCAGCCGCACATCCTTGTCCCCCGCCACGCTGCCGGGCGCGGCATGGCCGCCGGGCGCACCCGCAGGCCGCATCTCCCACCAGCACTGGCCGCGATGATTGTGCTCATGGTCGATCACATAGCCCGCCTCGCAGAGCATCGGGCCCGTCCAGCCCATGCAATGGTCGCAGTAATCGCGGTAGTGATGGATGCCATTGCGCAGCAGGAAACCGCGCGAGGGGCAGTCGTGGAAATCGATCCGGAAGACATCCGCGCGGTGCGAGATATGGAAGCCGAGGTCGGGCGACTCCTCCAGGAGCGTGTGGCCCCAGTATTTCAGCATGCCAGGAATGCCCTCGCCGCGAATCAGGTCCCGCGCGTGCCGCTGGCTGTCGTGGTTGATCGCCTCGTTCCAGTAGTCGCGCACCTGCGCATGGCCGCCCGCGCGCTCCAGCCAGCCGAAAGTCCACTCGTAGTGACCGCAGAAATCGTAGCAGCCAATCATGGCGTCACCTCCGCGATGGCCGCGGGCTCCTGCGGCGGCAGCGCCGCCGACGGCAGCGCATAAGTGTGGCAGCAACTGCCGTTGCCTCCGCGCAGCCGCATCTCCAAGCCCGCTGCCGCCGCGCGCGCGGTGCCGAGAATATGGCAGTGCCGGCAATACTCCCGCACGATCTCCCGGCCGCCCGCGCGCAGGTGCTTCAGCGCCGGGCACTCGTGCACGTGGATCTCCACGCGATCCGGTTGCTCCGTCACTGCCACCACCGCGCCTGGCTCCGCGGCAAAAAACGCCCGCCAATACCGCGCCACCGCCGGCAGCCCGCCCGTCCGCCACGCGGTGTTGACCGGCGCGAAATAGCCGCGGCCCATCTCCTGCAGGTAGGCGGCCCATGCCTCGCGCCCCAGCTTCGTCAGGATGTAGCGGAACGTGGCGTTGATCGCGTAGTAGAAATCCGCCGAACCCTGCGGCTTCGTGTCGGTATAGGGCAGCGGGCCGGCGGACGGGTTCATGTTTCGGGCGATCGCTTCACTCAGGGCAGCAGGTCGGCACGGTAGCCCAGCCCGTCGGAACCGTCCAGCGCCGCGGCGATCTGCGCGGCGCACTCCCGCGTGAGCGGATAATCGAGGTGATTGGCGTTCGTCGTAAAAACTTCCATCTGCACGAGGAGCTCTTTGAGGCCCGTCAGCCAGCACTCAATTTTCGGTCCGCCGTAAACGCGCAGCATCAGGTCGTTCATTCGCGCCTGCAATTGCGCGGCGCCGGCCAGATCGCCGGCCCGCACCGCCGCGATCATCCGGGCTGCGATCGCGCCGTTGAAAGTCCCTCCGCCCAGCAGCAGTCCGCTGTAGCCCGCGCGCAGGTAGTCCACGCAGTTGAACTCGTCGCCGTCGAGGACGACCAGCCCCGGCCGGGCCTTCATCGCGGCCAGGTAAAGGTCGCGGCGCGTCTCCGACTGCGAACTGTCCTTCACCATCACGATGCCGGGCTCGGCGAGCAGCTCCGGGAGCAGTTCCTCCGGCAGCGCGTTCGGGCTGTGCTTGCCGCGGTCGTAGAAACCGACCGGCAGTGCGCTCGCACGGACAATCTCGCGGTAGTGGGCGAGCTTCCGTGCCGGCGTGCCGTTGAGGAAAAACCATGGCGCATCCACCACCGCGATCTCCGCGCCCCACTCCGCCGCCTGCTCGATGTTGGCCAGCACCCGGGCGGCGGAGTTGTCCGTCACCTGCACCGCCACGCGCAGCCGGCCGGCGGATGCCGCCACGACCGCACGCACAAGCGCCGCCTTGTCGTCGGCCCGCAGCCACGGCCCCTCGCCGCAGGTGCCCGCCAGCATCAGCCCCTGCACTCCCAGCCGGAGATGGTGGGCGACCAGCCGCGGCACGGAGTTTTCGTCGAGACGCTTGGCGGCGGTGAGCGGCGTGGGTGTGGCCGACCACACACCGCCGGGGAGAACGGGGCTTTTCATAGATTCATTTCGCCACGGCCACGCATTCGATCTCGAAGTGCAGCACCTCGGGCAGGCAGTGCGTGATCGTCGTGCGGGCCGGATACGGCGCGGTGAAATATTCGCGGTAAAGCTCGTTGTAGCGGGCGACATTCGCCGGATCGCGCACGTAGCTGCGCACCTGCACGACATGCCGCAGATCGCTGCCGGCGGATTCGAGCACCTTGCGGAGATTTTCCACCGAGCGGCGGAACTCGCCCTCGAAGGTGTCCTGGATAATCTTACCTGTGGCATCCACGGAGGCCTGCCCCGATACAAAAATCAGGTCGCCCACCCTAGTCGCGGGGCTGAACGGCAGATGGGAAACCGGGGTGGCCGGATCACGGGGGTATTGGATGGTCGTGCTCATGCGCACCCATGGCTGGACCCAAAGCCTCGCCCCGCCAAACAAAAATACGCCCGCATCGTGTCACAAGCTCCGCGCTTGGCATCGGTTCTGTTGCGGCCCGCAACTCACGGCACCGGGGCGGGGGCCAGGCTCCAGATTTCCCGGGCGTATTCGCGGATGGTGCGGTCGCTGGAGAACTTGCCCATGCGGGCGGTGTTGAGGATGGCCATGCGCGCCCATTTCGCGGGGTCGCGGTAGGCGGCATCCACCCGAGCCTGCGCCTCGCAGTAGCTGCGGAAATCGGCGAGCACGAAGTAGGGATCGCCGTCGTGCAGCAGGGTGCCGTGCACCGCGGCAAAGGCCCCGTGTTCGCCGGGCGTCCAGTAATCGCTGCCCAGCCAGTCGATGACCGCGCGCAGTTCCTCGTCGGCGTGGTAAAGATCGTGCGGCCGGTAGCCGCGGGCGCGCAGGGCTTCGACCTCCTCGACGGTCAGGCCAAAGATGAAGATGTTGTCGTCCCCCACTTCCTCGCGGATCTCGACATTGGCGCCGTCGAGCGTGCCGAGCGTGAGCGCGCCGTTGAGGGCGAGTTTCATGTTGCCGGTGCCGGAGGCTTCCTTGCCGGCGGTGGAGATTTGCTCGGAAAGGTCGGCGGCGGGGATGATCTTCTCGGCAAGGGAGACGCGGTAGTTGGGCAGGAAGACGACCTTGAGCTTCCCGCCGATGCGCTCGTCAGCGTTGATGCGGGCGCCGATGGTGTTGATGGCGCGGATGATGTTCTTGGCGACTTCGTAGCCGGGCGCGGCCTTCGCCCCGAAGACAAACACGCGCGGGACGATATCGAGCCCGGGGTCCTGCAACAGCCGCCGGTAGAGGGCGAGGATGTGCAGCAGGTTGAGGTGCTGCCGCTTGTATTCGTGCAGGCGCTTGATCTGCACGTCGAAGAGCGCATCGGGCGACACGGTGAGGCCGCACTCGGCCCGGATGATGGCCGCAAGGTCCTCCTTGTTGGCACGCTTGACGGCCATGAAGGCGGCCTGAAATTTCGCGTCGCCGGCAAATTTCTCGAGGGCGCGGAGCCGGTCGAGGTCGCGCGGCCAGCGGTCATCGCGGAGGGTGCGCGTGAGGAGCGCGGCGAGGCGCGGGTTGCTCTTCAGGAGCCAGCGGCGCGGCGTGATGCCGTTGGTCTTGTTCTGGAAGCGGCCGGGGAAGAGCGCGTCGAACTCGGGAAAGAGGTTTTTCTTCAGCAGCGCGGTGTGCAGCGCGGCCACGCCGTTGACGGCATGCGAGCCGACCACGGAGAGATGCGCCATGCGGACCATCTTCGCGCCGTTCTCGCCGATGAGGGAGCACACGCGTTTTTTCTCGTGATCGCCGGGCCAGCGGGCCTCCACCGCCGCCAGGTGCCGTTGGTTGATCTCGAAAATGAGCTGGAGGTGCCGCGGGAGCACGCGTTCAAACAGGGCGACACTCCACTGCTCCAGCGCCTCGGGCAGGAGGGTGTGGTTGGTGTAGGCGAAGGTCCGCGTGACGACCGCCCAGGCTTCATCCCAACCGAGGGCTTCCTCGTCCACGAGGATGCGCATGAGCTCGACGACCGCGATGGCGGGATGGGTGTCGTTGAGCTGCACGGCGACTTTGTCGGCAAAATTGTCCCAGCCGTTGCCGGCGGTGCGGAAATGCCGGCGGATGATGTCGCGCAGCGAGCAGGCCACGAAGAAATACTGCTGCACGAGCCGCAGCTCCTTGCCGCTCTCGGTCTTGTCGTTCGGGTAAAGCACCTTGGAGACCGTTTCGCCGACGGCTTTCTCGCGCACGGCGTCAACGTAGCCGCCGCTGTTGAAAGCGGTGAGGTCGAAATCCTCCGTCGCTTTCGAGGCCCAGAGCCGGAGGAGGTTGACGGTCGTGGTGCCATAGCCCGCGGTAGGGATGTCGTGCGGGATGCCGAGGATGGTCTTGGTGTCCACCCAGCGCGGCACGTAGTTGCCACGGTCGTCGAAGATGTTCTCCACCCGGCCGTAGAGCCGCACTTTCTGGGTGTATTCCGGGCGCACGACCTCCCAAGGATCGCCAAGGCGGATCCAACTGTCGGGATGCTCGATCTGGTGGCCGTTGACGAACTCCTGCTTGAAGAGGCCAAACTCGTAGTAGATGCCGTAGCCGAGCGCCGGATAGTCGAGGGTCGCCAGCGAATCGAGGAAACAGGCGGCGAGCCGCCCGAGGCCGCCGTTGCCCAAGCCCATGTCGAGCTCCGACTCGCGGATTTTTTCCAGGCTCTGGCCGAGCGAGCCGAGCGCGGCTTCCGCCGTCTCCATCAGGCCGGTGGCGAGCAGGTTGTTGCCGAAGAGCCGGCCCATGAGGTATTCGAGCGAGAAATAGTAGAGGCGGCGCGCATTCAGCCGCGCATGCTCGGCCTGCGTGGCAATCATCCGCTCGTGGATGGTATCTCGGACGGCCAGCGCCGTGGCCACCCACCAATCGTGCGGGGTCGCACCCCCGGCATGCCGGGCGAGGGTCGAGGTGAGGTGACGGAGGATCAGCGAGCGCAGCACGGCCTCGGGGGAGTCCCCGGCAGGACGGTCGGCGGCTGGCTTGGCGGCGGTTTTTTTGGACGGCATGGAGACGATGCTACCAAGATTCGTGCCACGAGGGGGTGGCGGTCACGCTAATTTTTGGAAACGTCGCGCCAGCTCCGCGTGGTTGACCTCGATGTAGGTCGGCCGGCCAGCCGGGCTCGTCAGGGGGTGCCGTGTCGCAAACAACTGCCCGACCATGGCCCGGAGCTCGGTTTCACCGGCGGTCTCGGGCAGCCGCACCGCCTTGGTCGCTGCAAGCCGCGCGATCTCATCCCGCGCCAGGTCCACGTCCTTGTCGTCGAGCCGCCCCTCGCGGAGCAGGCCGAGGAAGTCGCGGACAAACGGCTCGGCTGCGCCGGGCTCCATCCACGCCGGCACCGCCTCAATACGGAAAAAATTGCGGCCAAACTCCGCCACCTCGAAACCACAGCCCTGCAGCAGCGCAAGCCGGTCAAGCAGCAGGGCGGTCGCGATCGGGTCCAGCTCGAGCGGCGTCGGCAACAGCAGGCGCTGGCTGGCCACGGCGCCGGCGCGGAACTGCGCCTGCAACCGCTCAAACCACACCCGTTCGTGCGCCGCCCGCCGGTCCAGCAACACGAGGCCGGCGGCCGTCTCAAACAGCGCAAAACTGCCGTGCGCCACACCGATGAGACGCCAGTCAGGGGATTGGGATTGCGGACTGCGAACAGCGGATGACGGATGGGCAGGCGCAATCGCAGGCGATGGCTGGCGAAGCGCAGGCGGAACGGACGGAGCAACAGGCGATGCCGGCACGGCGGCAACAATGGGCCGAGGTGCCACGGAGAGCGGTTTGCTTGGCTCCGCACTCCGCACCCCACATTCCGCATTTGAGACCACAGGCGTATTCAGCTCCCGGAGCCGCGAGAGGACCGCGCGAATCACGAACGAGCGCACCGCGGGATCGCTGCGGAAGCGCACCTCACGCTTGGCCGGGTGCACGTTCACATCCACCGCCGCGGGATCGCATTCGAAAAACACGAACGCCAGCGGGTAGCGGCCTTTCGGCAGCGACTCATGGTAGCTCTCGATCAACGCGTAGTTGAGCGTGCGGCTGTCCACGGGACGCTGGTTGACGAAGACAATCATCTCGTGCCGCGTGGCCCGGCCCACCCCCGGCCGGCCGATCAGCCCGCTGAGCCGCAGACCGGGCTCGGCCGCCTCGATCGGCACGAGCGCTTCCGCCGTCTGCCGGCCGAAGATCTCCCCCACCCGCTCGGCCAGCGTGGCGCACTCCGGCGACTGGAAGATCAGCCGGCCGTCCTCGACCAGCGTGAACGCCACCTGCGGGCAGGCCAGCGCGTAAAGCCGCACGCACTGGATGATGTGCGCGGACTCCGTCTGGTCGGTCTTGAGAAACTTGCGGCGCGCCGGGACGGAATTGAACAGGTGCGTGACCTCGATCCGCGTGCCCACCGGCCGGCCGCAATCGCGCACATGCACGAACTTCCCGCCGTTGACCAAAATCACGCTGCCCACGTCCTGCCCCGACTCACGCGTCTGCAGCTCGAAGCGGGAAACGCTCGCGATGGACGGCAGCGCCTCGCCGCGGAAGCCGTAGCTCGCCAGCCGGTCGAGATCGCCGGCCTCGGTGATCTTGCTTGTGGCATGCCGCTCGAGGGCCAGCAGCGCATCATCGCGCGACATGCCGGCGCCGTTGTCCTCCACGCGCATCAGCGAACGCCCGCCGTGACGAAACTCGACCTCGATCCGCGTGGCCCCGGCATCCAGGGCGTTTTCCACCAGCTCCTTCACCACCGCCGCGGGCCGCTCGATGACCTCGCCCGCGGCGATCTGGTTGGCGACGCGGTCAGGCAGGATGCGGACTTTGGGCATGATGGTAAAGTTGAGGGAGGAAGCCGGGCGTTGAGCGCAATTCAAACCCCGGTCTGCCACACTCGGTTCAGTCTCGCAGTCCTCAACTCCCAGCTCTCAACACGCGCTTCCAGCGCGTGAACTGTTTCGCAACCTGCGCGGGCCCCGGCATGCCGGTGCCGCGGCGCCGGTCCGCGGCGCGCTTGAGATCGAAGACCCCCGCCCAGTCGGGGCCGAAGCCGGCGTGCAAGCGGCGCACTTCGTCCGTCGGCAGGAGATTGAGCGGCACGCCCTGTTTTTCCGCCAGCGCAACCACGGCGCCCACGGCATGATGGGCCTCACGGAAAGGCACGCCGCGCTCCACGAGGTAGTCGGCCAGATCCGTCGCGAGCAACGCGGGATCCGCCACCGCCGCGGCGCAACGTTCCCGGTGGACGGTCATGCCCGCCAAGGTGCCAGCCAGCACCTCGGTGCACAGGAGCGTCTGGTCGTGGCTGTCGAAGACCGGCGGCTTGTCCTCCTGCAGGTCGCGGTTGTAGGTGAGCGGCAGGCCCTTCGCCAACGTGAGCAACGTGTGCAGGTTGCCCTGCAGCCGCGCCGACTTGCCGCGCAGGAGTTCGCAGGAGTCCGGGTTTTTCTTCTGCGGCATCAACGAGGAGCCGGTGCAAAAGGCGTCGGGCAGCTCGACAAATTTGAACTCGGCGCTGCTCCAGAGGATGAGGTCCTCGGCGATGCGCGAAAAATGCACGCCCGTGAGCGCGCAGGCCGTGGCGAACTCGATGAACACGTCGCGGTCGGCCACGGTATCCATGGAGTTTTGCGTGACCTGCGGGCGGCCCTTCGCATCCACGAAGCCCAGCCGTTTGGCCGTGAACTCGCGGTCGATCGGCAGGGTCGTGCCGGCGAGCGCCCCGGAGCCGAGCGGGCACCAGTTGGCGCGGGCCGCGACCTCGGCAAACCGGGTGCGGTCGCGCTCCAACATCTCCAGCCAGGCAAAAAGGTGATGCGCCAACTGCACGGGCTGCGCGCGCTGCAGGTGGGTGTAGCCGGGGATGAGCACGTCGCGGTTTGCGGCCGCGACCGCCAGCAATGCCCGCTGGGCCTCGCGGAGCGCCGCGCCGAGCCCGGCACAGGCGTGCTTGAACCACAGCCGCATGTCGGTCGCGACCTGGTCGTTGCGGCTGCGCGCGGTGTGCAGCTTGGCGGCCGCGGGCACGCGCTTCGTGAGCGCCTGCTCGATGTTCATGTGGACATCCTCGAGCTTCACGTCCCAGACGAACTTGCCGGCGTTGATCTCGCCGAGGATGGCGTCGAGCCCGGCATGGATGGCATCGCGCTCCTTCGCGGTGATGAGCCCGACGTGCGCGAGCATGGCGGCGTGGGCCTTGCTGCCGGCGATGTCGAACGGCGCCAGCCGGCGGTCAAAAGAAACCGATTCGCTGAAACGCAGCATCAAATCGGCGGGCGCCGCGGTGAAGCGGCCACCCCAGGTGGCTTGGGATTTCTGGCTGGCCATAGGGCGGCTAGCTCACGCCGCCCCGCCACGCCGCGCAATGCGAAACTGTCCCGCCCGGCGCACTTCCCGTTTGCGCCGGCGGACAACGCACCCACGCTGTCGCCATGCTCCGGTTTCTGCTCCTGTTTTTGCTGGTCGCGCCCGGCCTGTCCGCCGCCCCCGCAGCGCCGGCCTTGCCGGACCGCGTGCGGGTGGAGCCGATGAGGACCTCCATCTACGTGGGCAGCGTCCGGCTCGTCCCCTCGACCTTCGAGCGCGTCGGCGAGGATTTCACCGCCACCTACGAGGCCAGGGTCTTTCCCTGGGCCTTCTGGAGCGAATCGGGACGCATCCGCCTGCAGATCCCCGCGACGGATCTGGCCCGCCTCGCCCACGGCGAGGTGATTGATTTCACCGGCGACGCCGAGAACCACCGCGGCAAACCGCGGCAGGTCACGGGCCGGGCCTACCCGGAAGGCACGGCCACCGGCAAAATCAAGGTGCGCATCGCGGTGGACGACGTTGAGCTGATCTTCAACGGCCGCTACGAATTCCCGTCGTCCTGAAGCGGCCAGCCCCGTCCGCCGCCCACATCCAAGCCAGACCAAGCTTGTATGACAGACCGCGATCCACACACTCGACCCAACCCCACCCACGACTGTTGCGATCATGAAACGAGTTTTGATCATCGATGACGAGGAGCCCATCCGCTCCACGATGGCCATGATCCTGCAAACGGCCGGTTATGAGACCCTTGAAGCCGAAGGCGGCGCCACTGGTCTCGCCCTCGCCCGCGAACATCTGCCCGACCTGACTTTCTGCGACATCAACATGCCCATCATGGACGGCCGCGCCGTGGTCGAGGCCTTCCGACAGGACCCCGATCTCGCCACCCGCCAGATCGTGATCATCACCGGCAATCCCTCGCAGACGAGCCAGCGCACCGCCATGAACCTCGGAGCGGACGACTACCTCACCAAACCCTTCACCGCGGCCGATGTTCTCCAATGCACCGAAACCCGGCTCAAGCGGGCCGACATCCACTGGCGCGTCGAAAACCAAGCCCTGCAGGACCTCCGCGGCTCGCTCCACACCACCCTGCCGCACGAGTTTTTCACGCCCTTGGTCGGCATCATCGGCATGAGCGAACTGCTGATGGAGGAAGCCGGTGAACTTTCGCGTGACGAGATCGTGGATCTCGCCGGCAACATCAACCGCAGCGGGGACCGTCTCCACCGCACCCTGCGCAACTATCTCCGCATCCTCGATCTCGACCAGATGCCGGTAACCGCCTCCGCACCGCCCGCACCGCTCTCGCCGGTGCAGACCCAGTCAGCCGTCACCCAGCTCGCCCGCAGCGTCGCCACCCGGCACAAACGGGAGGCCGACCTCGATTTGGCACTCACCTCCGCCACCCCCGTGATCTCCGCCGATTCGCTCGGCCTGATCGTGGAGGAACTCGCCGACAACGCCTTCGGCTTCTCCCGCCAAGGCACACCGGTTCGTATCGAGGTCGTCGCCGACCCGGAGATCGTCACCCTGCGGTTCACCGACCGCGGCCGCGGCATGACCCCCGAGCAGATTGAGAAAATCGGTGCCTTCCAGCAATTTGACCGCAAACTCCATGAGCAACAGGGCCTCGGCCTCGGTCTCACCCTGGTCACGCGCCTCCTCCAGCAGGCTGGCGGCAAACTCACCCTCGTCAGCACGCCCGGCGAAGGGACCGTGGCCACCGTGACGCTGCCCGCCGGAAAATAGGCGCAAAAAAGGCCGGTTTCGCTCGGGAAACCGGCCAAAATGGCGGGATGGACGGGACTCGAACCCGCGACCTTCTGCGTGACAGGCAGACGCTCTAACCAACTGAGCTACCACCCCGTGAATCGGGAAAGAGGCGGAACGTAGAATCGGAAGAAGGCAAGTCAAGCGTGGTTTTACCCTTGTCGCATTCGACTGCGAAGGATAGCGCTGCCACCCTGAAAACGCGGTGGTAGCTCAGCTGGATAGAGCAGCGGTTTTCTAAACCGCCGGTCGGGTGTTCGAGTCACCTCCACCGCGCCATTTCACCCGGCCGCCACCGGTGTCGGGCGGTCCAGCACGCTCGCCCAGATCTCCGCCTCGCCGGGCAGGCCGTGCCGGTGCAGTTCGCTCCGGATCTGCTCCGCGGTCGGCTCCATGACCATGTGCCGGGGATCGCCGGGCAGCTCAGGCCGCACTTTGCGCGTCAACGCCCAGCAGGCCCAGGCACGCCACCGGCGCTGCTCGCGCCGGGGCTCGTTCATGCGGTCCGCGTAATGTTGAAAATGCACGCGAGGATTGCCGATGAAGACGCCCGGCGGCGTGGCCGCGATACACCACGCCATCGCCGCGTAGGGCAGCGGCCACTCGCGCAGCACCGGCTCATTCCCGTTCAGGTCTGCCCCGAAAGCCCGGTCGAGGCACAGCAGCGCCCGCGCCGCCAGGCCGCGCTGCCACAGCGACTGGCCGTATTCGAGACAGGCATGATAAAAATCCGCCGTCCGCTCCTCGGCGCGATGGCTGTGCAGCGAACGCCAGTCGAGCCCGGCGCGGGCCGGGGGCAGGTGCGGACAGGGCGGAAGCGGCCGGGACATGCGCGCGTTCGTGCCCGGGAATCCGCCGCCGGTCAACCGCCGGTTGTGATTCGCGCTTGGCGCACCGGCCCGTTTCGGCAACAACGGCGCTCCTGAGCACGCTCCCCTCACCCACCGATTCTTTTCCCGAAGTGCAGCGCATCTCCGGCTGGCGCCGCTTGGCGCTATGGCCGTTCGGCCTGCTGGTGCGGCTCTGGATCCGCACCCTGCGCATCGAGGTTTCCCCCGAGGACCTGCGCAACTACATGAAAAGCGACGAGCCGGTCGCGATGGTGCTGTGGCACAACCGGCTGTTTCTCGCCGCGCTCATTTACCAACGCTTCCGCCGCGGCAAGCCGATGTATGCGCTCGTCAGCGCCAGCAAGGACGGTGCGTGGCTCGACGCCTTCTTCGCCCTTATCGGGCTCAGCACCGTCCGCGGCTCCAGCCACCGGCTGGGCCGCGAGGCCGCCACCGCCCTCGTGGAGGTGCTCCGCGCCGGCTTCGATGTGGGGATCACCCCGGACGGACCCAAGGGACCGATCTATGAGTTCAAACCCGGCGCGCTCATCGTAACGCGCCGGACCAAGACGCCAATCCTGCTGATCGGCGCCGAGTTTGAGAACGCCTGGCGGCTGCGGCGGAGCTGGGACAAGTTTTATCTGCCCAAGCCCTTCTCGCGCGTGCGCATGCGCTGCGACCACATCCCCGCGGTGGAACTGGCGGATCGCGACCAAGCGACCGCTCGGCTCCAAGCCCGGCTGCTGGAGATCAATCCCGACCGGGAATATCCAGCGCGCTGAGCGGTTCAGAACTCGGGTGCGAGGGTCACCGTGCTGCCGGGGGCGGCCGTGTAGTCGTCGCCCGCGCACCACATTTCGTCGTTCAGCAGGAATTTGAACACGATGGGACGGGTGCTCTCCGGAACCGTGATGCGCCAATGCTCATCGGCGATGCAATCCATCGGGATACCGGTCTCCCAGCTCAGGCCGGGGCCGTCGCCGCGCAGGTAGAGGGTATTGCCGAAGCCGACATCAATCAAAGCGGAGATCGTCGTGAGCGCGACCTTCGGGGCCGATTTCTTTACGGCGGGCCGGGCGGTCGTCTTCTTGACGGTCTTCGCGGGTTTCGTCGCCGGGGTGAGCGCCTTGGTGGTGGTCTTGGTTTTCTTTTTCATGACGAGATTGGTTTTGGCGTCGGCCTTGCAGACTATCGGTCTGCCAGCGTCATAAAGCAAATACAGGACCAAATGCACCTGTAACCGAAAATTCACCCCGCACCTGGCCCTAGCCCGCAAAAACGGTCGGCCCCCAGGGGTTTGGACACATATTGGCGACCACGCAGCATGCCAAGCCGGCCTGCCAGCCGTCTTGTCCGCCATAGCTCGCCGAGCGACGGCGAAAGCCTCGGCGAAGGCTGGTGGAGCAGATGGGGATCAAACCCACGACCTCGTCGTTGCGAACGACGCGCTCTATCAACTGAGCTACTGCCCCGAATGCCAGGGAGGGCAGGTTTTGGGCAATGGCCGTGCGTGAGTAAACATCATTTTTGCCCACACCCGCCGAGAGGGCGAGATGCTCAGGTCACTGACCGCCCGGTTAGGCGGGCGAAGACCAGCTTGCCGCCGGCGGTGGGCAGGACGCTCGTCACTTCCGCTTCAACCCGCCGACCAAGCTGGGCCCGGCCATCCACCACCACGACCATCGAGCCGTCTTCAAGGTAGCCCACCGCCTGCCCTTCTTCCTTGCCGGGCTTGCTCAGCTCCAGGCCCACCACCTCGCCGATCATCAGCTCGGGCCGGAGAGATTTGGCCAGTTGGTTGAGGTTGAGCCATTGCACGCCGTGAAACTCGGCCATCTTGGCGAGATTGTAGTCGGTCGTGAGCAACTTGGCCCGCATGCTCTGCGCGAGGAAGACGAGCTTCGCGTCCACGTTTTGCTGGTTCGCGACTTCGCTCTCCGTGATGCGGATGTCGAGGTGCTTGATACGCCGCAGCTCGTTCAGGACCTCCAGCCCGCGCCGCCCCCGGGCCTGCCGCTGCGGGTCGGGCGAATCCGCCACCGATTGCAATTCTTTCAGCACGAAGGTCGGGATCACGAGCGCCGAGCCCATGAAGCCCGACTCGCACACCCGGGCAATGCGTCCGTCGATCAGCACGCTGGTGTCCACGACCACGAGCGGCACATCCACCTCGTGCGGCACGAAACGCACATAGGGGATGACCAGGTTGAACTCATCCTTGCCGCGCAGGGCGATCACCGTGCACAGGTAGGTGCAGGCGAGAAAAAGCGCCAACCGGGCGATAAAGATGTTCTGCTCGTCGCCACGGTCAAAAAGTGGCGAGGTGCCCACGAGGTAGGAAATCAGGGCCCCCACCGCCAAGCCGAAGCTGATGGCCGACAGCCCGCGCAGGGAAAACCCCTTCAGCAGCACATCCACCAACACTACCAGCGCGCCGATGGAGAAACCCACAAACATCGCCAGCAGACGGTGTTCGTCCCACTCCTCGATCGTGTAGCACACCAGCCAGCCGCCAAGGGTGCAGAGCACCACAAACAGCAGGCGGAGGGAGAGCAGGGTTTTGTTCATGAACAGATTCAGCGCACCAAGAGGTAAACAAGGATGGGACCCGCAATGAAAACCACCATCAGGATGTATAGCAACCGGATCGCACGGCGGGCTTTTGCCTTTTCAGCCTCGGTTTCATTCATGTATCAGAACTGCACCCGACCACCTCTTACATGACAATGCAATACTGGCTGGTGAAATCCGAACCCGAAGCCTATGCGTGGAGCGACCTGCTGGGCGACCGCAAGACCGACTGGACTGGCGTCCGCAACTATCAGGCCCGCATCCACCTCAACGCCATGCGCAAGGGTGACCGCGTGCTCTTCTACGAAAGCGTCACCACCAAGGCCGTCGTCGGCGTGGCCGAGGTCACCAAAACGGCGTTCCCCGACAAGACCGCCGACGAACCAGGCTGGGTCGCGGTCGAACTCAAACCCATCGCCCCGCTCTCCCGGCCCGTGACTCTCACCCAAATCAAGGCCGAACCGGCGCTTGCTGGCATCCCTCTGCTCCGTCAGAGCCGCCTCTCGGTGATGCCGCTGGAGCCCGCTGCTTTCAAACGCATCGTGGCGCTCGGCGGCTGAGCCGGAAGGTTCCTCACCGCGGGGCACACACCGCTGGTTTCACCCATCAGCGTAGGGCTCGACACCCATGCCGTTTGCCCTTTGCAAGGAGCCGTGCCCGCCCAACTCACCATCCTCGCGCCCGGCCTCCTCGGCGGTTCCGTCGCCAAGGCCGCGCGCATCCATGGTCTGGCGCAGCGCATCGTGTTATGGGCGCGCCGACCGGAAGCTCGGCTCGCCCTGCGCGAGCAGGCTTGGTGCGACTTCGTTGCCGACACCCCCGAGGCGGCCGTCGCCGGCGCGAGCCTGGTGGTCATCGCCGCCCCGGTGGATCGCATCTTGCCACTCATCCGCCAGATCGCCCCGCACCTGCCCGCCGGCGCCATCGTCACCGATGTCGGCAGCGTAAAAGGCGAAATCTGCCGGCTCGGTCTAGCTGCGGTCGGAAAATCCGCCCACTTCGTCGGTGCCCACCCCATGGCGGGCTCGGAAAAAACCGGCTGGGAGCACGCCAGTGCCGAACTGTTCGCCCGCCGGGCTTGCTTCGTAACCCCGCTGCCGGAGACGGACGCACAGGCCACCGAAACTGTGGTGCGTTTTTGGCGCGATCTCGGTTGCGAGGTCACTACCGAACATCCCGACAAGCACGACGAGATCGTCGCCCACATCAGCCACCTCCCGCAGGTGCTCGCCTCGACGCTGTGCGCCTTCCTCGCCCGCAGGGATCCCCGCTGGCGCAACCACTCCGGCGGCGGCCTGCGTGACACCACCCGCATCGCCGGCAGCGACCCCGCCCTCTGGCGCACCATCCTCGAGCAGAACCGCGATGAAGTCCTGCGCGCACTGGCCGGTTTCGAGGACGAACTCCACGCCCTCAAAGCCGCCCTCGCCAACCGCGACTACCTCGACCTCACCGCCCGCCTCGAACGCGGCCAGGCCTACCGCAAAGACTTCCGCCCCTAGGCGCCGGCAGCCACCATAGAAGCGAGCTTGCCACAGAAATTTCCCCTTGGCGCGCAGGCGAGCGTAGCCGACGCTGTCTATCCATGTCGTTGCCCGATCCACTGCCCGTCACCCCATTTACGCGCCCAGCGCGGGGTAAAGTGACGCTGCCGGGATCGAAAAGCATCACCAACCGGGCGCTCATCCTCGCGGCACTCGGAACCGGCCCGACCACCCTGCGCGGCGCACTTTTCAGCCGCGACACGCAAATCATGGTCGCCGCCTTGCGCACGCTGGGCTTTGCGGTCGAAACGGATGAAACCGCGCTTACCATCCGCATCATCGGCCGCGGCGGCGAAATCCCGGTCCGCGAGGCCAGTATTGATGTTGGCAACGCCGGCACCGCCGCCCGCTTCCTGACCGCCTTTGTGTGCCTCAGGCCCGACGGCATTTATCACTTCGATGGCGACGAGGCCATGCGCCGGCGGCCGATCGGTGCGCTGCTTGAAGCCTTGGCCCAGCAGGGCGCCCGGGCGGATGCGCATAGCTTCCCTTTCACGCTGCGCACCGCCGGCCTGCCCGGCGGCGCGGTGAGCCTCGATGCCTCGGAAAGCAGCCAGATGCTCTCGGCGTTGCTGATGGTGGCACCACTCGCGAAATCCCCGCTCACCGTTACGCTCAAAGGCGCGGCCGGCTCCAAGCCCTTTGTCGCGATGACGGAAGCGATGCTGAGGCAGTTCGCCGGCCAACCTTCCGAATACCAGATCGAGGGTGACGCCTCCGCTGCCAGCTACTTCCTCGCCTTGCCGCTGGTGACCGGCGGTCAGCTAACGTTCGCCAATTACGGCGGCCCCCTGCAAGGCGACGTGAAGTTCCGCGAAGTCGTCGCCGCAGTAGGTCCCGCGCGTCATGCCGTGACTCAAAATTTTCGCGAATTCTCCGACACCTTCCTCACTCTCGCCGCCATCGCACCGCTGCTCGACGGCCCCACGCGGATCTCCGGCATTGCGCACACCCGCAAACAGGAGACCGACCGCGTCGCCGGCATGGCCCGCGAGCTCACCAAGCTCGGCCAGCACGTGATCGAGACGGAAGATATGCTTGAGATCCACCCGCAGCCGCTGCGGCCCGGCCAAGTCATCGAGACCTACCACGACCATCGGTTTGCCATGAGCTTCGGCATCCTCGGCTGCCACGATCTGCTCGGCGATGGCCGGCCCTGGCTCTCGATCAAGGACCCTGCTTGCTGCGCCAAAACTTTTCCCCACTTTTTTGGGTTGCTGGAGAACCTCCGCCAAAAATCCTTGGCCTACTGATGGCTTCCTCACCTTTCATCATTGTCGCCATCGACGGCGGCGCCGCCTCGGGCAAGTCCTCCACCGCCCGCCTGCTCGCCGACCGCTTCAACCTGCTGCATGTGGACACCGGCTCATTCTACCGGCACCTCACCAGCGAACTCCTCCGGCGTGGCGTGCCCCATGCCGACCTGCCCGCCCTTAAGTCCGCGTTGTCCGGCCTCCACCTCGCCACCCGTCTTGAAGGCCGGTCCGCCCGGATGCTGGTTGATGGGCAGCCCGCCGGCGACGAGATCCGCGACCAGCGGGTCAACGAGCATGTTTCCCACTACGCCGCCATCCCCGAGGTCCGGGAAACCCTGCTTGGCTATCAGCGCGGTCAGGTCGAGGTCGCAAAGCAGCACGGATTCCGCGGGCTGGTGATGGAAGGCCGCGACATCGGTTCGGTGATTTTTCCCCAGGCCGACTTCCGCTTCTTCCTGCACGCCGATCCGGTCGAGCGCGCCAAACGCCGCGCCGCCGAGGGCCGGCAGGACTCCATCGCAGAACGCGACCGGCTCGACTCCTCGCGCAAGACCTCCCCGCTCACCTGTCCGGCCGGCGCCATCGATATCGACAGCACCCACCGGTCGCTCGACGAAGTCTTCGCCCTCATGGCCGGCCGCGTCGCCCCCGCGCTGGCCTCCGCATGAGTCATTCTTTCCGCCAAGTCGAGATGGAGCCGGTTTACGGCTTTTTCCACTACCTCGCCACGGTGGTTTACGGGATGTTTTTTCGCGGTGAGGTTGTCGGCTTGGAAAACCTGCCGCGCACCGGCGCGTTCCTGATCGCCGCCAACCATGCGAGCTTCCTTGATCCGCCGTTAATCGGCAGCCAGGTGCCGCGCCAAATCGCCTACTTCGCCCGCAAGACCCTGTGGAAACCCGGCTTCGCCTCGTGGTGGCTCGACGAGGTCGGCACCATCCCGGTTGACCGCGACGGCGGCCAGGACGTCAGTGCCATCAAGCGCGTGCTCAAGACCCTGAAAGGCGACAAGGGCCTCATCCTTTTCCCCGAAGGCACCCGGACATCCGACGGCCAACTGCAGGAGCCCAAGGCCGGCGTCGGCCTCATCGCCAGCCGGGCGCAGGTGGCGGTGGTGCCCGCGCGTATCTTCGGCTCCTTCACCGCGTATGGCAAAGGCCGTTCGCTGCTACTGGGCACACCCGTGAGCATAGTTTTCGGTCCGCCCATCTCGCCCGCGGAATACGACGACCCGGCCGCAGGCAAGGAACGTTACCTGATCGCATCGCAGCGTATCTTCGCGCGCATCGCCGCGCTGCAGGAACCGGTCACTCCGGTCATCTGATCCCAAAATTGGGACAAAATTAATTTCCCGCCGGATGTAACTTTGGCGGCGCCGACGTGTATTTATCCACGTCCACGGCACAACACGAGGGCATCGAACCAAAAACAAAAACGATAACCCGCACTTGCGGATATCCTCCATGAACAAAATAAAACTCCTCGTCGGCACCGCCCTCATGGGCAGCCTGTTTTCCACCGCTGTTTTCGCCACCGATTCGGGCGTTCCCCAGGCCGAAAAAATCGTCCACCCTGAAGGCCTCTCCCGCCAGCACCTCGGCAGCACTGTCCGGCTCAACTTCGTCGTTGATGCCAACGGCCGCCCGCAGGATGTCACCGTGGTCAGCCCGACCGACCGCCGGCTCAGCGAAAGTGTGGTGACTGCCGTCTCCCAGTGGCGCTTCGCTCCTGCCACGCAACACGGGCTCCCTGTCTCCAAACGCGTCACCCTGCCGTTGGAAATCCAGGCGTCCGGAGCAGTCGTCGCACCCGCGCTCGCCGCCGTGACCGACGCGCCGCAAGCCGAGATAATCGTGAACCCCGTGGGCGTCTCCCGCCAGCATGTGGGCAGCACCGTCACGCTCACCCTCACCGTGGATGAAAGCGGGCGCCCGCACGATATCACCCTCGTGTCCCCTGCCGACCGCCGTCTCACCCAAAGCGTCGTCGAAGCTGTCTCCCAATGGCGCTTCACCCCGGCGATGCAGGACGGTATGCCGGTCTCGCAGCGCATCACCATCCCGCTCGAGATCCAAGCGTAAGCCCGGACTTGCCCCGCGCATCCGCATCCGGCCGACGGCTAGCCCGTCGGCCGTTTTTTTTGTCAGCTTCCCGCAACCGCACTTCGCGGGACGCTGGCGGCTAGCGCAACGCCCGCCAATCCCAGCGTCAGATCGAATTCCGCCAGCACATTGCTCAAGACCTCCCGCACTCCGGTCTCGCCGGCGACCGCCAACCCATAGACATAAGGCCGGCCGAGGCAGACCGCCGTCGCCCCGAGCGCTAGTGCCTTGAAGACATCCGCCCCGCCGCGCACCCCGCTGTCGAACAGCACGGGGATTTTTCCGTTCACAGCCTCGGCTATCGCCGGCAACGCATCGAGCGCCGCGATCGCACCGTCGATCTGCCGGCCGCCGTGGTTCGACACGATCAGGCCGTCGAGCCCCAGCCCGACCGCCTGCCTCGCATCATCCGGGTGCAAGACTCCTTTCAGCAAGACGGGGAGCTTCGTGTGGCGGCGCAAAAACTTCAGGTCCTCCCAAGTGAGGTTTGGACGCGAGTAGGTGTTCACGAAACGCTGCACCGCCGCCCGCGGTTTGTCCGAGCCGAGATTACGCAGTATTCCGCCGGGAAAATTAGCCTTTTGTGCCAACGCCGCGGCGATGGTCATAAAATTCACGGGCGGCCGGGCTGAGCCTTCCGTAGCGGACGGTTGTTCGAGTTCCGCCCGGAACACCGGATCGCTGGTATATTGCACAATGCCCTGTCCTTTCAAAAATGGCAACGATCCCAGATCGAGATCACGCGGCCGCCAGCCGAGCATGGTGGTGTCGAGGGTGAGCACGATCGCATCGCACCCGCAGGCTTCGGCCCGCCGCAAGAACGAGGCGACCAGATCATCCGACCGGCTCCAATAAAGCTGAAACCAACGCGGGACCGTTCCCATGGCGACGGCCGCCGTTTCCATCGGCACTGACGCCTGGTTCGAGAAAATAAACGGCACGCCCAACGCGGCCGCCGCCCGCGCCACGGCCAGATCGGCCTCGCGGTGCACCATTTCCAGCACCCCGATGGGTGCCAGAAGCAACGGCGACGGCAACCGCCGGCCGAAGAGCGTCACCGTGAGATCGCGCTTTTCCACGTTGTGCAGCACCCGGGGCACGATACGCCACCGCTCAAAGGCCGCCCGGTTGGCTTCCATCGTGGATTCACGCCCGGCCCCGCCCGCCACGTAGGCCCAGGCCTCGGCGGACATCGCGGCCTGCGCCGCCGCTTCCAACTTTGCCTGCGCCACCGGCACGGACGGAAGCCGGCCGCCCACGCCGGCCACATAAATCTCCCGCTGCCGCTTGCGTCCGATGTCACTCTGGTCGCTCACGGGAGACAGCTGCGCCGCTTACCGGAGACCGCAGGCTTTCCGCGCCCGTGTGATGGTCTGCATCGCCACGGCGCGCGCCCGTTCCGCGCCCTCGCGTAGCACCTGCTCCACATAGTCGGGATTGGCCGCGAGTTCGGCGCGTTTGGCCCGGTAGGGCGCGAAGAAATTCCAATAATGTTCGAAGAGCGCTTTCTTCAGGTCGCCATAGCCGAGACCGCCGGCCCGAAGCCGGTTTTCAAAATCAGCTGCCACCCCGGCCGGGGCGAGGAGCTTCAGGAGCTGGATGGCGAGGTTCTTGTCGGCATCGGGCTTCGGCTCCTGCGGCGTGCGAGAATCCATGACGATACCCATGATCTTTTTCCGCAGCGCCTTCTCGTCGCCGAATATCTCGACGGTATTGCCGTAGCTCTTGGACATCTTCTGCCCGTCCAGACCGGGGATGACCGCCACTTCCTCCGCGATGCGCTCTTCCGGGACCACCAGCGTTTCGCCGTAGGTCTGGTTGAACTTGATCGCGATGTCGCGCGTCATTTCCAGATGTTGCTTCTGGTCTTTGCCCACCGGCACCACATGGGTGTCAAAGAGCAGGATGTCGGCCGCCATGAGCACCGGGTAGGCGAACAGGCCGAAGTTGGGCGAAATGCCCTTCGCGGTCTTGTCCTTGTAGCTGTGGGCTCGCTCCAGCAGGCCCATGGGCGTCAGGGTGCCAAGGAGCCAGGTAAGTTCGCAGACTTCGTGCACGTCGCTCTGCCGCCAGAAAACGGCCTTGGCCGGATCAAGTCCGCAGGCCAGCCAGTCGAGCGCGATGCCCCGGGTGTAGGCCAGCCGCTCCTTCGCCTCCGTGAGCACGGTCATCGAGTGGTAGTCAGCGATGAAATAAAAGGCATCGCCGCCGGCCTGTAGCTCGATGGCCGGACGCATGGCGCCGAAATAGTTTCCGATGTGCAGGGTGCCGGAAGGCGTGATGCCGGTGAGGACGCGGGGCATGTTGGGAATCATTCGCTGGGTCTTGGTCGTGTTTGGCCGTAGGACCGGATAGAGAGAACGAGAAAAATTCGGAGAACGAGAAAGATTTTGGGTCAGTCCCGGCGGGGCAGCGTGGACACCGTGCCACGCATCCGCGCGATGGTGGCGGCGGGCAGGATGCCGCCGAACGCCGTGAGCGGCATTACCAGCGCCCGCCGGCCCAGCAGCGTGCCGGGCTGGAGGACCGCGTTGCAGCCCACCTCGGCTCCGTCACCGAGGATGGCGCCGAATTTGCGCAAACCCGTGGCCACGGGACCGGCAGGCAGCTTCAGGACCACCTCCTGCTGGTCGAGCCGGAGATTGGAACAAATGACGCCGGCGCCGAGATGCGCGCCGTTGCCGAGGACGGAATCACCCACGTAGCTGAAATGCGGCACCTGCACCCGGTCGAGCAGCAGGCAGTTCTTGAACTCGCAGGCGTTGCCCAGCACGCAGCCTTCGCCGGCGATGACGTTGCCGCGGATGTAGGCGCCGGGCCGGATTTCCGTGTGGGGGCCAATCCACGCCGGGCCGATGATGGTCGTATGCGGTGGAAGCTTCACGCTCGGGTCAAGGTGCACGAAGCCCTCGACGTGCACGCCCGCCGGAAGCTTGGGCAACGCCGCGTCGAAACGATGCCCCTGCAGGGCGGGCCCGATCTGCTTGATCCAGTCCCATGGCGCCGCCTCGGGGCGGAAAGCGGCGGCAAACGCCGCCAACGAAGGCGGCAGGGCGAAAAAGTCGGCGGCTTGCATGTGGGGATGGACTAGCGGATTTCGGCGAGTTTGACAGGCCGTTTCTCCGCAATGGACAAATCGGCGGCAAAAATGACCTCGTGCGTCGCCACCGCCTCGCTCAGGCCGCTGAGCGGCATCGCGCGCCCGTCGGTCAGCGCGGCAAAGAACGCCTCGAACTGGGTCCGGTAAGGATGGTCGGCCACATCACCGGAATCAATGGGCTGCATGTCGGTCTCATGCCAGCGGTTCCGCTCGTCGCCGGGGCCGTGCCGGGAATATTTTTGGTCGAGGATCGAACCCGCGCTGCCCACGAGGTGGGTGTGAAAATAATAGGGCTGCAGGCAGTCGATCACGGAAGCGCACTTCCCCACCCGGCCGTCCGCAAATCTGAGCAGTGTGACGCTGGTCGTCGGATATTCGTATTTGGCGAAGTCCGGCTGCGCCGACTGCGTCGCGCAGGCCACGACCTCCTCCACTTCGCGCCCCATGCAGAGCAGCAGGGCATCGAGGGCATGCCCGCCCGCGGAAAGCAGACTGGAACCGCCACCACGCCGGGTGATGTTCCAGCGATACTGGCCATACCACGGCCCGGAGCCGTGGTAGTAATCCACCTCGCCGTAATGCACCCGGCCGATCAATCCCGCATCAAGCCGGGCCTTGATACCTAGAAACTGACTGGACCAACGGCATTCGAAGCAAATGCAGAAGCCCACGCCCGCCGCGCGCACCGCCGCCTCGATGCGCCGCATATCCGGCAACGACAGCGCCATCGGCTTTTCCAGAATGATGTGCTTGCCCGCACGGGCCGCGGCCACGGCCTGGTCGGCATGATCCCACGGGTAACCGGTGATGGAAGCCACCTCGATTTCCGGATCGGCCAGCAGAGCGGCCACACTCGCGTGCACCCGCAACGAACCGCCGTGCTTCGCCGCCAGCTCCGCCGGATCCAGCGGACGAGAAGAACAAACCGCCACCACCCGGCCGCCCTTTCCGCCATTGATGGCGGCGATGTGGGCCGTCGCCGCCCAGCCGTAGCCGATGATGCCGACGTTCCAGATTTTCTTCATGCGCGGTCCCCACCACAACAAGGGCGCCCAGCCCGTGCAATCCCTCGGTTGGCCGGTTTGCTTACCTCACCATACATCGGCCGCAGACCTTGTGCGTGCATTTTTTCAAAAATGGGTCGTAATCGTCCAATCGCCATCCCGCCGCCGGCCGCCTTGAGGCCAGGAGGTCGGCGATGACCGAACCATAAGCCATGCCGGAAACCACGTCCCCGATCCTCGCCGCCGAACTCACCGCGCTGGCCGCCCACCTCCGGGGCGAACTGCACCACGATGCGGTCATGCGCACGCTTTATGCGACCGACGCCTCGGAATACCGGGAGCTGCCGCTGGCGGTGGCGCTGCCGAAGTCCGAGGACGACCTGCGGCAGCTCATCGCCTTTGCCAATCAGAACCGCGTGGGCCTGATCCCGCGCGCGGCCGGCACCTCGCTGGCCGGACAGGTCGTGGGCAACGGCATCGTGGTGGACCTCGGCCGGCACCTGAACCGCATCCTCGGTTACGACGCGGCCAGCCGCCGCGTGCGCGTGCAGCCCGGCGTGGTGCGCAATGATCTCAACCTCCACCTGAAACCGCACGGCGTGTGGTTCACGCCGGAGACATCCACCGCCAACCGCGCGATGATCGGCGGCATGGCGGGCAACAACTCCTGCGGGGCCAACTCCATCATGTATGGCTCGACCCGCGACCACCTCGTGTCGGTGCGCGGTTTTCTCAGCGACGGCACGGAGACGACCTTCGGTCCGCTCACGCGGGAGGAATTCGCACAAAAATGCGCCGGACCGGACACGCTGGAGACGCGGATTTACCGGCTCGTGCGCGACCTGCTGGGCGACACGGAAAATCGCCGGCTCATCCGGGAAAACTTCCCCAAGCCATCGGTCACGCGGCGCAACACCGGCTACGCGCTCGACGAACTGCTGGACAACGCGGTCTTCGATCCGGCCGCCGCCAAGCCCTTCAATCTATGCCGGCTGATTGCGGGCTCCGAGGGCACGCTCTTCCTCGGGGTGGAATACGAGCTCAACTGCGAGCCGCTGCCGCCGCCCGGGGCGCTGCTGTGTGCGCATTTCGCCACCGTGCACGACGCGCTCAAGGCCACGCTGATCGCGATGCGGCACCGGCCCTTCGGCTGCGAGCTGATCGACCGGCACATCCTCGAGTGCACCAAGGCCAACCTGGAGCAGGCGAAGAACCGGTTCTTCGTGCAGGGCGATCCCGGCGCGGTGCTCGTGGTCGAGCTGCGGCACGAAGACCGCTCGCACCTGGAACGGGAGTTTGCGGCCATCGCCGCGGAGATGCGCGCGGCCGGGCTGGGCTATGCGTTTCCCGTGTTGTGGGGCGACGACTGCCACAAGGTCTGGGAGCTGCGGCGCGCCGGCCAGGGCCTGATGAACAACGTGCGCGGCCCCGCCAAGCCGCGCGAAGTGGTCGAGGACACGGCCGTGGCGGTCGAGGACCTGCCGGACTACATCGCGGAGTTCGACGCGCTGATGCGGGACAAATACGGCATCAGCTGCGTGTATTACGCCCACGCCGGCGCCGGCGAGCTGCACACCCGGCCGCTCTTCAACCTGAAGACGCCGGAGGGCCTGCGGATGTTCCGCGCCATCGCGACCGACGTGGCCGCACTGGTGAAGAAATACCGCGGCTCGCTCTCCGGCGAGCACGGCGACGGCCGGCTGCGCGGCGAATTCATCCGCTCCATGGTGGGCGAGGCCTGCTATGCGATGATGCGGCGCGTGAAGGAGACCTTTGATCCGCACCATCTGCTCAATCCCGGCAAGATCATCGACACGCCGCCGATGGACACGCACCTGCGGCACAGCCCCAGGCATACGGCACCGGCCTACCGGACGCTCTTCGACTTCGCGGCGGACGAGGGCGTGCTGGCCGCGACCGAGAAATGCACCGGCGTGGGCGAGTGCCGCAAATCCCACCTCATGGGCGGCACGATGTGCCCCAGCTACATGGCTACGCGCAACGAGCAGGACACCACCCGCGCCCGCGCCAACATGCTGCGCGAGGTGCTCACGCACCCGCGCAACGTCCGCAACCCCTGGGACAGCGCTGAGGTGAAGGCGGTGATGGACCTCTGCCTCTCCTGCAAGGGCTGCAAGTCCGAGTGCCCGTCCAACGTGGACGTGGCCCGCCTCAAGGCCGAGTGGCAGCAGCACTACCACGATGCGCACGGCGTGCCGCTGCGCTCACGGCTGATCGCGGGCTTCGCTGGCGCCATGCGCGTGGCGGCGCTGGCGCCGCGGGTGCACAACTGGTTTGCCACCGGCGCGCCGGCCCCGCTGCTCAAGCGCCTTGCGGGCTTCGCTCCCGGCCGCAGCCTGCCGCCGCTGCATCCCACTACGCTCGCGGCCTGGCACCGCCGGCACGCCAACCCGCCCGCGCTCGCATATCCCCACGGACGGGTGCACCTGTTTTGCGACGAATTCACCAACTACCACGACACGGCCATCGGCATCAAAGCCGTGGAGCTGCTCAACCGGCTCGGTTACGAGGTCGTCATCCCGCGGCATGTCGCCAGCGGCCGGGCGCAGCTCTCCAAGGGGCTCGTGCGCGACGCACAGCAACTCGCGATCCGCAACGTGGAGCTGCTGCAGGGCGTGATCACGCCGGACGCGCCGCTCATCGGCCTCGAGCCCTCCGCCCTCCTCGGCTTCCGCGACGAATACCCGGACCTGGTGCCGCCGGCGCTCAAAGCCGCGGCGGGGGCGCTGGCAAAAAATGCGCTGCTGATCGACGAATTCCTCGCCCGTGAGGCGGACGCCGGCCGGATCACCTCCGCCGCGTTCAAGGCCGGGACCAAAACGATCAAACTGCACGGCCACTGCCACCAGAAGGCGCTGTCGTCGCTGGTGCCGACCGTGAAGGCATTGGAGCTGCCGGCCGGACACAAGGTGCAGCTCATCCCGAGCGGCTGTTGCGGCATGGCCGGCTCGTTCGGCTACGAGGCGGAGCATTTCGTGGTGTCGCAGCAGATCGGGGAGCTGGTGCTGTTTCCGGCGGTGCGCGCGGCGGCGGCCGACGTGCTCATCGCGGCGCCGGGCACGAGCTGCCGCCACCAGATCAAGGACGGCACGGGTCGCACCGCCCTGCACCCGGTCGAAATCCTCCACGCCGCGCTGGTTTAAACCATGGTCCCAGGCAGCTCCGGAGAGGTTTAAGGCAAAACATCCAACTTCTTGGAAAATCGCGTTTTGGGGCACGAAAAAGCGCCTCAAGTCGTCCTGAGGCGCTTTCCGGAAATGGAGCGGGCGAAGAGACTCGAACTTTTGGAGAAGCTTTTACATGAGCATTATGGTCATAGTTTTACGCTGGAAAATAACCACGCTACCGCAGCAGGAAGCATAGCTCCGAGTTCGATGCCTGGAAAAGCCGTCCGAGCCGTTCGCTGGCTGGCCGACTTGGACCATATTTTGCAGACGTGGCCGACCCTGGATGAAGGCATGCGCGCAAGCATGATCGCGATTGCCCGCGCGTCCATGTCCCCGGCCTCGGTCCAGCATCAAGGCGTTCGATCAACCGCAGCACCCATGCAACGCATGACGCCGTAGTCGGCTCACCGGAAAATCAACACAAGGCGCAGCACCGGCGGCCTACGGGCAGACAGCCGGGAGTTGCTCCGGGCTCCTCGTGGCCCTCCGCAACCCCGGCAGACTGCCGGCCTATCGCGGGCGGATGAAACCCGGGACAATCCGCGGCTCGCCTGCGCTCGCCCCCGCTTGCCCAGGCCGCCCATGAACCACCCATCCTGTATGCCCAAACATGAGGCAATTTACCTTCACCATTGAACAGGGAAACCCAAGATCTGAAAGAACCCAAACCACGAACCATCAGCCCCAGAATTCAACAAATTCGAAGAGCGTAATTACCTGCCTGTTTTCTCAGAACTTGCTACACGATCTATCAAGAACCCCACGGCGCCACCGTCCTTCTCATCTATAAATCCGGGGACACGCCACCCCTAGCGTCCGCTAGGAAAATGTGGTGACACCACCACTCCGCCACCACTCGACCACTACCACGCCACTACTTGTCCGCCGGCTGAACCGAATATCTGCGCCGGAACTCCCGGGGGCTGCAACCGATCAGGGCTTGGAACATGTGACTGAAGTGGGCCGCGTCGGTGTAGCCCAGCGCCCTGGCCACCTCCGTCATGCTGCGACCCAGTGTCCTGTCATTGAAGTTCGCCGCATAAATGAGCGACCTTGCCAAGGATGAGATCGACGGAGGCGGTCCAGTTAAAAGGCGTGGGTTGGTGTTGCGGGACTTGAGGTAGTCGCGGATGGCGGAGCGCAGTTGCCCGACGCTGGTGAATCTCTCGCGCTGAAGGCGCTTGCGGGTGAGTTCGACGAAGAAGCGCTCGACTTGGTTTAGCCAGGAGCTGTGGGTGGGGATGAAGTGAAGGTGCCATCGGGGGTGGCGGGCGAGCCAGCGCACGATCGCGTCGATCTTGTGGGTGTGCTGGGCGTGGCAACTGCCCCAGACCTCGCCGGTGGCCACGTCCAGCGCGGCGAAGAGCGAGACGCTGCCGTGGCGGAAGTAATCGTGGGTGTGGCGTTCGGCGCGCCCCAGGTCCATTGGGCAAGATGGGCTACAAGCGTTCCAAGGCGTGGATCTGGCCTTTTTCGTCCACGCAGAAGACCACCGCGTTTTGCGGCGGGCTTTGATAGAACCCCACCACGTCGCGGATCTTCTCCACAAACAGCGGGTCGGTGGAAAGCGTGAAGCTCTCCTCTCGACGGGGCTGAAGCTCAAAGGCGTGCCAAACGCGGCTGATCGTCTGATGCGCCCCCCGCCTCTTTGGCCAGGGTGCGCGTGCTCCAATGCGTCGCCGACTTCGGTTTGGTTTGCAGTGTGCGCCGCACGATTTGGGCGACTTGCTCGTCCGCGACCGTGCGTGGTTCGCCCGCTCGCGGCAAATCGCCCAGCCCGGCCAGACGCTCCACCCCAAAGCGCTCCCTCCATGTGCATATCGTCGGCTCGCTCACTCCCAACGCTCGCGCCACGGTTTTGTTCGTCGTGCCTGTCCCGCACCCCAGCACAATCCTCGCTCGAATTACCTCCGCCACACCGGCTTTGCGCTGCCTAGCAACCCGCTCCAAGGCTTCGCGATCCGGCGCACTCAACTCCAACGGTTTCTTGGGACGTTCTCACTTCATACGCCCACCTTACCAGATACTTACCGGTCTCGCATTATACATTTAAATTATTTCAATGACGAACGCCAGAGCAAGAGCCGGTTGCAGGTATGATGCACGCGACGGCGTTGGTATTAGCGCATTGGAGAAACGAGAAACCTCGGTTTCCCGTTTGAATAGTCAGTTTAACCGATCGGTGGAAACCCGGCAATTCAAAGGCATGAGCGCCGCGAGTTCGAAACTCGAATCCTGCTCAATCCAATGCGCAATGCTCTGGATGGCTCTCTGAAACTAGACCGGCCAAACCATGTCCACGCGGTGAATTGCAGTAAATGAGACAAATTTATTGACGAGCAATTATCTTCTTTATATATTGTATACATTTGGATGTAATCATGATTAATAATTTGAATTATGCGAAGCATCGATGCCCTTGTCATTCTCATCTACTTAATAGGTATTGTGGGGGTTGGCCTGCGCTATCGCGGCCGCAGCGGTGATGCAGTTGACTTTTTCTCCGCTAGGGCGGGTTTCCGCGGCATGTTCGGCTCAGTCGTGGTGGGCCTGAGCTTGGCCGCCACCTTGTTCAGCGGCATCAGTTTTGTCGTATACACCAGCACGGCTTTCAGTGACGGCATCCGCATCTTGCTAGGCATCGTCGGATTGTTCTTCGCTTGGGTGGTGCTGCGCTTTTGGTTCTTGCCCCGTTTTCTCTCAGACTGTGGTGAACATCCCTACGACATCATTGAGCGGAAGTTTGGCGGGCCGACACGGCTGATCTTGTCGGCGATGTTCATGTTGCTGCGGCTCGGGTGGATGGCCGTAATGCTTATCGCCCCCACCCTAGTGGTCCTGGGCGCGGCCAATCTGGGCGCTGAGTGGTTCTGGCCGGTTATCATAATCACTGGCTTGTCATGCACGCTCTACAGCGCCATCGGCGGGATACGCAGCGTGATTATCACCGACGCTGTGCAGTTTCTGATCATGATTCTCGGTGTTCTTTTCATCATTGTCTTCATGTTGCAGCGGCTAGAGCTGCCACCTGGCGGGGCGTGGCAAAGTCTCAGTGAGACTGGGCGTCTGCGCCTCTTGGATTTCTCCCTAGATCCCACCAAATCCTTCACATTCTGGGGGCTGGTCTTTGGTCTGGGTCTGGCCGGGCTGGGGAATTATCTCGGGGATCTGATGATGCTTCAGCGCTACATGGCGGCCGAATCACCCCGTAGCGCTGCACGCGCTGCCGGCATCAACTTCTTGGGTGTCGTGATCTTGATTTCTCTGCTGGTCACCTGCGGCCTTCTGCTGTGGCTTTGGTATCAGCAGAGGCCCGACCCCAATCTACCGGCCAAGGCGGATCAGGTGCTCGCCTATTTTGTAGCGCGTGAGCTGCCGCCGGGGATGGCCGGCTTGCTGATCGCGGCCATCCTGTCCGCGACCATGAGCAGCATGACGAGCGGTATCGTGGCTCTAGCGGGCACCTTCACCCAAGACTGGGTCCAGCGCTTTGGACGGGTCCGCACACAACGTGAGCTGATTGGCATCGGCCGTGTGGTCAGCGTGGTGGCCGGGCTGGTGGCCATCCTACTGGCGGGCTTCGCAGGTAATCTGGGAACGCTCTTCCAAATTTCCCAGGCGGCCCTCGGCGCGTTCCTCGGACCCATGCTCGGCTGCATGGTTTTGGCCGCTAGCAACGCCGCGGTGAAGCCGGGAGCAGTCATCACAGGGCTGGCCTTGGGCACGCTCACCGGTTGGGTCATTATTTACTCGCCGGTGGCCGTGGTCTACGTGGGCGCAGCTTCAGCGCTCGTCACGGTTACGGTGCCGCTACTGCTAACCAAGCTGCGCGCAGGATACCTTTAGTCCGCTACCGCCATGCCCATCACCGATCCTCTGTCACCCAGGGATTTCACGCTAGCCGCGACGCTGCGCGACTTCGTGCCTGCGGAAGTCTACGACATCCACACACACCCACATCATCCCGGGCATTTTGCCCCGGGCACGTGGGACATGATGTTCGCCGGTCTGCCGCCACAGGGCCCCGTCGAACACCGGGCGAGCCTGGCCCGTTACTTTCCTGCCCGGACCGTGCATGGCCTATATTTCGGCATGCCGCACCGCAGTGCCAACCGCCCCGCTGTCAACGACTGGGTCGCCGCGCAGTCCTCCACGCACGGCACGCCGCTTAGCCGCAGTCTGCTGCTCGTGTCGCCCACCGATGATCCCGCGCAAGTCGCCGCCGCGCTGCGCGGCGGTCGCTACGTTGGCCTGAAAGTCTACCACTGCTTCGCGCCACGCGCCGACACGATGCAGGCGGTGATCACGGAGTTCGCACCGGAATGGATGTGGGAAATCCTGCACGAAGTCCAGGGCGTGATGCTGCTGCATCTCGTCCGCGACGAAGCCATCGCCGATCCCGTCAACCAAACCGCACTGCGCCGCCTTATGCGCGCCTACCCCAGGGTCCAGCTCATCCTCGCCCACATCGCGCGCTCTTTCAACTACCGCCATGCCCGCGCCGGGCTCCGCTCCGTCGCGGATCTGGACAACGTAGTCGTAGACACCTCGGCCATCTGTGAAGCCGAGGCTTTCCGTGCCGCGCTCGAAATCTTAGGCCCGCAACGCATGCTCTGGGGTTCAGACTACGGCGTCAGCGAACTGCGCGGGCGCTGCGTCACCACCGGAACCAACTTTCTCTGGCTGCATCCCGATAACCTGCGCGTCAACCACGCTGCGCCCACGCGCACGGATTTCACGCTCGTCGGGATTGAATCTCTGCTGAGCCTGCGCGAGGCCTGCTTGGACGCGGGCCTGACCGCTGGCGACATAGATGACATTTTCCGACGCAATGCCCTGCGCCTGCTCGCCCCGCACATACCCGCCGCAGCGCTCCCGCCACTGGCAGAGTCCGATGGCGCCGCGCGCTGGGCGCGCGCCCGCACCGTCATCTCCGGCGGCACGGGACTGCTTTCCAAACGCGCGGAGCAATTCGACCCGCGCGCGTGGCCCGCCTACTTCTCCCGATGCGAGGGTTGCTATGTGTGGGACCTCGCCGGCCGGCGTTACCTCGATTTTGCGGGAGGGGTCGGAGCAATTGCCCTCGGCTACAACGACCCCGGCGTGACCGCCGCCGTGCGCCGCCGTCTCTCCCTCGGCACGTATTGCACGCTCGTCAACCCCGATGAAGTCGCGCTGGCCGAGCGGTTGCTCGCCCTGCACCCCTGGGCCGGGAAGGTGCGGTATGCCCGCGGCGGCGGCGAGGCCCTGACCATCGCCGTGCGCGTCGCCCGCGCCGCGACGGGCAGATCGCCGGTGCTGTTCTGCGGCTACCACGGCTGGCACGACTGGTATCTCGCCGCCAATCTCGGCACCACCGACGCGCTCGACGGCCACCTGCTGCCCGGCCTCGAACCGCGCGGAGTGCCCCGCGAGCTGCGCGGCACTGCCGCGCCTTTCCGTTACAACGATCTTGCTTCGTTCGACGCCGCCCTCGCCAGTCTCAAAGAGCCGCCCGCCGCCATCGTCATGGAGCCGATGCGTTCGCAGCTTCCACGCGATCATTTTGTGGACCAGATCGCCGCCCGATGCCGCGCCGCCGGCGCCGTTTTTGTGCTCGACGAAGTCACGAGTGGCCTGCGCTGCGGCCTGCCCGGCGCTCACACCCGACTCGGCGTGATCCCCGACCTCGTCGTTTACGCCAAGGCCATGAGCAACGGCTTTCCCTTCGGCGCCGTCGTGGGCCGTGACGAGATAATGCGGGCCGCCGACGCCAGTTTCATCTCCTCCAGCTACTGGACAGACGCCGTCGGTCCCGCCGCGGCCCTCGCGGTGCTCGATCAAGCCGAGCGCCTTGACCTGGCCACCGTCATCTGGGCAAAGGGCGAGGCCTTCCAGGCGACCTGGCGAGTGCTGGCCGCGCGCCACCCGGCCGCCCGCGTCGTGATCGGCGGCATCCCTGCGGTGCCCACGCTCCAGTTTGACTGCGGCCCGTTGGCGGGCGCCGCCAAGACCTATTACGTGCGGGGCATGGCGGCTCGCGGCTTCCTAGCCGCCACCTACCACTACCTCATGCACGCCCACGGCGAGGCCGAGATCGCGTCGTTTTTCGCCGCCGCCGACACGGTGCTGGCCGACCTTGCGATCGCAGCCGCCTCCGGCGAACTCGCCCGCGAGGCCGGCGGCACGGCCGCGCAGTCAGGTTTCGCCCGACTCGCCTGACCATCTTCACCGCCACCACCCCATGTTCCCCGTCCGCGCCCCCTCATTTACCCACCGTTCCGGCACGAACCTGCGGATTGAACGGCGCTGGACCGACATCGCCGGTATCACCCTCGACCGGGTGGTCGGCGTCGGCCTCGACTCCCGCGGCCGCATCTACCTCGCCCACCGCGGTGAGCACCCTGTGCTGCGCCTGCACCCCGACGGCAGCTTCGACCGCGAGATCGGCGCGGCGCACCTCAGGAAAAGCATCGCCTACGACCTTCGCGGGCCTGTGGCGATCCCGATGCCACTACGCCACTGGATGCACGGCCTGCATATCGACGCGAGGGACAATCTCTGGGTCACCGATGTAAGCCGCCACCTGGTGATGAAGTTTTCCCCCGACGGGGAGCTGCTGCTCACGCTCGGGACCGACGGGATCGCCGGTTGTGATGCGGCACACTTTTCCCAGCCCACGCACGTCTGCGTGCTGCCGGACGGCGCGTTTTTCGTCACCGATGGCTACGGCAACTCCCGTATCGCGAAGTTCGACGCCAACGGGAAATTTCTTTTCGCTTGGGGCGGTCCCGGCACCGGCGACGGCGAGTTCCACACGCCGCACGTGATCACGCTAGGCCGTGACGAACGGCTTTACATGACAGATCGCGAAAACGACCGGATTCAAGTCTTCCGCACGGACGGCACCCACCTCGTCACTTGGCCCAACCTACACTCCATCGACGGGCTCATCGCTGCGCCAGACGGGTTTCTATATGGTGCGGCGGGCGTGGATGGTGCGATCCTGCGGCTTGATCTCACCGGCCGCGTTCTCGACTGCTGGAAGCAGCCGGGCATGGTCGTGTATCCGCACGGCATCGCTGTTGCGCCGGATGGCGCGATCTACGTCGCCGAGACCGGTGATTTGTGGCAGGTCACCGGCCGACTTCCCGCCGAACGGTCATTGCTTGAGCGCGCCGGCGCCGAGCGCAGTGCGCTCACCCGGCTAGCCCGCTCCGGCTAAGCTTCACCGGTGAAAACCACCGTCATCATTGGCGCGGGCGTCACCGGTCTCTCCACGGCCTACCATCTGGCCCGCCTGGGGGCGGGCAAAGTCATCGTGCTGGAAAAAGACACGGTCGGCGCCGGATCGAGCAGCCGGGCGGCCGGCATCACCACTGGACTGTTGTGGACGGAGACAGGGGTGCGCGTGCGCCAGGTGGCGACGGCGGAATTTCGCCGTCTGGGCCGCGAGTTGCCGGGCTACACCTATCATGATGAGCATGGCTGCCTGAACCTCTTCAGTCCCGCGCTCTGGCCGGCGCGTGCCGCATTGCTGCCGCTCTACGCGCGGCTGGGCGCACCCCATCAGGTACTGACGGCGGCGGAAATCGGCAGCCGTTGGCCGGGGCTCAACCCGCCGGATGATTTCATTGGGCTGCACGACCCGGTGGGCGGCTACAGCGAACCGGACGAATACCTGCCGGCGCTGGCGGCGGCGGTGAGGGCGATGGGCGTGGAAATCCGCGAGCACACCGTCGTGCATGAACTCCTGCGCCGCGGCGACCGCATCACGGGCGTGCGCACCGCGGCGGAAACAGTGGCGGCCGACGCGGCGGTGGCGGCGAACTACGCGTGGGTGCTGCCCTTGCTGGCGACGGCCGGGATCACGCTGCCCGCAAAGACCTTCATCCACCAGCGGTTCGTGTCCGCGCCGTTGCCGGCGCCGGCGGCCCTGCCGCCGGTCAATGCCGATCCTTATCTCGGTTACCTGCGACCGGCGGCAGGTGGGCGTCTGCTGCTCGGCATCGAGACGCCCGCGACACCGGACCGGCGGGTGACGACGGCGGATTTCCGCCTGACGGAGTTACCCGAGCCCTGGGACCTTGTCGGTCCGGCGGTGGATCGGTTCGCCGATTTCTGCCCGGCGCTGCGCGGCCTGAAATGGGAGAGTGCGCGGGTGGGCCTGCTCTCCTTTTCGCTGGACGGCGAACCCATCCTCGGTCCGGTGCCCGGCGTTGAGGGACTTTTTGTCGGCATCTGTTTTCATTCGGGCGGCTTCAGCTACAACCCCGCCTCGGGCCGCTTCCTGGCGGAATATGTCGCCAAGGGAGCGCCTTCCCTCGATCTGTCCGCCTTCCGGCCCGACCGCTTCACGGCCGCGGACACGGCGGCTTATCTCGCCACGCTGCTCACGCAGTCCCAATCTTTCCGCCGCCGCCATTGAAATAAAGGCGCTGGCTATCCTCGATCCGTGCTCAAGCCGTCAACTTGGCGATGGACTCAAGCCGAGCAGTGATGACCGGGCCAAGCGGCGCACGGGAGGCCAAGGCTTGATCGATAGCCGCGGGTGAGCGGCCGCCGATCAGGACGGTCGCCACGCCGGGTTGAGTGAGTGCCCAAGCAAGGGCTAGGCGGGCAGGCTCGTGCCCGGTTTCCGCCGCCAGCGACATCAGCGCTTCGAGTCGCACGTGTGAATCAGGTTTAAAGTAGATCGACTGGTGGCCGGGCACGAGATCAAAACGCGAACCGGCCGCCACACCCGCGCGGTGTTTACCAGTGAGAAAACCCGCGCCGAGTGGGCTGAATGTCACCACCTCCAAGGCGCCCGCTGCGACCACCGTTCGCATGGCGTCATCGAGTTCAGTGACGGCAAGGTTATGGTTGCATTGCAGGACGCGGAATGGAGTCAGACCGAGCGCCGTTTGCCGCGCCAGCAGATGCGCGAGCCTAGCCGGACGGACGTTACTGATGCCCAGACGTTCCACGCGCCCCGCGCGCACCTCGGCATCCAGCGCGCGCAAGGTGTCATCATCCGCGCCGGGATCGTCGCGGTGCAAGTAGAAAATATCTACCTTGGGCAAAGCAAGCCGGCGCAAGCTGGCCGCGACCCCAGCGGCGATTGCGGAGGTGCCGTAGGGAGGCACCATCTTGGTGGCAACGACCATGCCCGTGGGTCGGCGCTCCGCCAGCCATTGTCCGATAATGGCCTCCGAGGTGCCGCCGCCGTATACCACGGAAGTGTCCAAATGCCTCAGGCCCCGCGAGCAGGCGTGGTCGAGCATCGCCCGAGCCGTGAGCGCATCGATTTCGCGTCCGAAAGTCACACAGCCGAGTCCGCAGGCGGCGCTCATGGCGCGGTGCTCCAGACGCGGCTTAGATACAACATGAGGAACATGGCATCGCTCTTGGCATCACCACATTCGTTGGAACGATAAGCAGGCGCGTCGTGCCCTAATTCCGCCCCCACGCAGCAGGGCGAAGAAACGGGACGGGCATACTCGGCGTCGAGGAGAGCCAACACGCAAGCCAGCCATTCGCGATACTCCGGCGTGCGTCGCCCAGCGGGTGTCAAGCCGGGCAATTGATAGTGGTGGACGTTAAAGAGGCGAAGGGGAAACTGCGTGACCGCGCGCCAAAGCGAGCCAAAATATTGAAGCGGTCGGCCAGAAGTTTTCATTGCGAAAGCACTCCCCAGCCCGGCGGCAGCGCGGTGGTGAAGCGAAGGTAATCGGCTTCATCGAGCGAGGCATAAGGCGGCAGCAGGCGCAGTGGAAACGAGGGATTTCGGACTTTGTAGAGCAATTTGTCGAAGACGCCGTCAATGTGGCAGCGGCCGTCCGCGATTTTCAGCAGCGCAGCGAGGATACGCTCTAGGTCCGGGATATCGGCGGCGCGGCGCGCATCGTCACCCTTGACGTAAGCCTGCGCACGCTCGGGCGCCACGGCTGCCAGCGAGACAAGCAGGCCTACATCGTGCCCGCTCCGGCGCGCTTGGGCGTAGCCAAACTCGGTCAGGTAAAACCGCAGACGCGGAGCTGCAGTCATCAGATCGGTCAGAATCGCGGGGTCCTTGGTGCTGCACTTTGCGGCCACAAGGTTTGGATGCGCGCCGGTCAGCCGCAGATAGTCGGCGCCGGCGAGGAGGCGCTTGGCGCGCATGAGGTTGTAGTGGTGAAAGCGGCAATCGGGAAAGGCGCCGCAGGTGGCCGCAAAAAACGCGTCGACCTCGGTGTCGTTCAAGGCGCCCCAGGCAGGCAGCGACAACTGGAATCGCCGGCAGCCTAGCGATCGGGCCAGGGCGATGCGCTCGACGATCACAGGCAGCGACAGGGAAATGACGCCGATCATAGGATCGGCCCCATACTCCCGGCTGGCGGTGAGAAAGACACGCGCCACCTGCTCAAACTGGCGGTCGGTGACGGCGTAGCCTTCGCCGGCTGTGCCAAAGATGTAGAGCGAAGGCGTGAGCTTGCGGGTCAGCACCCGCACCTGCTCGACAAAGAGTTGCTCGTCGAATGACCAGTCCTCTCGCCATGGCACAAGCGCGGTGGCGAGGATAGCAGCAGTTTCGCAGGTGGGAGCTGGATTCATGGTGAAGCGCGTTTGCCGGCCGCGGAATGGAAAAGTTCTGTTGGGTGGCTAAGCGTCATATTTCGGGTGGCTTAGGGGTGGTTTTGTCCAAGCAGGGCCTTGGCGCCGCCGATGCGAGCGTCGGCTTCGGGATGGTCCAGGAGGGCAAGGAAAATTTCCACCGCGGTAGGGGGCTCCAGGTGGGTGATGACCGGCGCCAGTTCTAAGGTGGCCACCGCGCGGCCGGGCAACAGGAAAGACGCCAATGCCTCCTCACGCCAACGCCCGGCTTGCGCTGGATCGGCGACCAACCGCAAGGCGGCCGAGAGCAGATAGGGCCGGGCGGGCGAATCGGCCGGCTCTTGGGCGAGCGCTGCAGAAACGGCTGCCCGCGCCCCGGCGCCAGCCGGCTGGATCATGCGCAGGACAAAGGCTGCGCGGAGGCGGGCAATCGCGTCGGTAGCGCGCAAAGCCTCCAACAGCGCTGGTTCTGCGGCGGGATCACCTGCGAGGTGCAACCGCCAATGTCCGAAAGGCCGCGCCGGCTCAGGTGCCGACGCTAGCCAAGTCCGCACTTCCTCCAGTTCGGCACCGGTCGGAACGTCGCCGAGCTTGGTCAGGCTTTCGAGCGCATGGAGCCGGTCAGGTGCATCCCGGTCCATGAAGAGGTCTCGAATCCTCGTGGTCCATGCCGCGCGTTCGGCGGCGTCGGGCGCCGCGTGCACGAGAACCCGCAGCGCGAGCACGCGCACGTAGACGGGATAGGACATCGGGTTCGCGACTAAGAGGTCGGCTCGGACCGGCGCACCCGCGCCAGCCAAAACGAGCGCTTCCCCTGCTCGCATCCGGGTGTAATCATTTTCATGCGCCCAGGCATGGTGTAGGGTAGCCAGCGCCCGGTCGTGGGTAGGCGATCCGTTTAGGACCGGCGGCAGAAGACCAAGGGTGAGCAGCCCGGGTGCCAGTAAACCGAGGCGGGCAATACGCGTAATCGTAGGGGTAGGCATGTTGAATCTGGTTGGAATGGAAGCGGGACTGTGTGTTCAGCCCCACTTCTCCAGATAATACTTCAATTTTTTCTCGTCCACCGCCACCCCGAGGCCGGGGCGGGTCGGCACGGTCACGTGTCCGTCGGAAATCTGGAGCGGCTCCACCAACAGGTCGTCGCGGAAGGGATTTTCGACGTGGTCGAGTTCCAGCAGTGGCGGCTCGGTGCTTCGGCCCCACGAGGCGTCAGGTAAGAGCGAGATGAGATGAGTGGAGGCTGCGATCACGAGACCGCCAGCCCAGCAGTGCGGCATGCATTGCACACCCCAGAGCCGCGCCATTTCAGCGATGAAGAGAACCTCGCCGATGCCGCCGGCGAGGGCGACGTCGGGCTGCGCAATGTCCATGATACCGCGGCCCAGCGCTTCTTTAAATCGTGCACGCGAGGTCAGGCCTTCGCAGGCAGCGATGGGGATGTCGAGCGCGGCGACGAGTTTTTCGTAGCCGGCGTAGTCGGGGGCGCTCTGTGGCAACGGTTCCTCCCACCAGTAATAATCCAACTCTTCCAACGCGCGGCCCATCTTGATAGCGCCACCGAGTGCGTAGGCCCCGTTGCCGTCGGCCATGAGTTTCACCTCGGGGCCGACGGCGCGGCGAACAGCCTTCGCCGCGGCGAGGTCTCGAGCGTGGGGCTGGCCACCGAGGCGCATCTTCATCGCCCGGAAGCCAGCCGCATAAAGTTGCTCGGCTTCGTGCGGGTAATACTCGGCCGGATCTTCGCCTTCGATGTAGTTCATCGCGGAAGCGTAGGCCTGCACGCGCGGACGCAGACGGCCGCCATAGAGTTCGGCGATGGGCATGTTAAGGATCTGCCCACGGAGGTCGTCGAGCGCGATTTCGACGCCGCCAATGGCCATGCCATTGCCAAAGCTCTGACCCCAGAGCTGCCGCGAAAGCACCCGGCGATCGCAAGGGTCGCGACCACACAGCAGCGGCGCACAGTGCGCGTCGATGATTGCCTTCACGCCGGGCAGCGCGACTGTCTCGCCCCAGCCTACCAAACCTTCGTCGGTGGCGATGCGAATGATAAGAGTCGTGCGCGTGCGGTAGTAAAAGTTCGATGGCCCGGTAGGCCGGGTCATCGGGTGGTTGAGCAGGTAGGTATCGAGGGTGATGATTTTCATAAGGAGCGGGGCGGGGGATGATATTGACGAAAAATCAGGTGGCGTGGATCAGGCGTGGAAAGCGCTGCTTGATTCCGTTTTCTCCGGTCAGGCCGATGATATACCGGCCAAGTCGAAGGAAATGACCGCCAGCGAGACCCTCCGGCAGACGGCCGATAATCTCGACGCTGTGATTGGTGGCATCGTATCGGAAAATCTCGGTCTCAAACCGATCGGTGTAGCCGCCGAAGATTAGCAGCCCGCCGGCATCGGCCAGACCGCCGGCCGCCCGCAAGGCCCGGGGCAGACTACCCAGTTGTGTCCAAGCGTCTGCCGCCGGATCGTAGGCGAGGATTTCATCCAAGTTTCTGACCACGTCGTTCTCCGGCGTGCAGCCACCGGCTACCAGAACACGTCCGCCCACAACCCCAACCGAGAGATTGAAACGCGGCGGGCCGGGCATAGGCGAACGGGGTTCCCACCGACCGTCGGGGGCCGCCGCCCACACCGTCGAGGTGGCGGAGGCGAAGTCGGCACCTGTTCCGCTTAATCCGCCAAGCAGGTAGAAATTGCCATCCACCACCGCCACTGACGACGAGCGGCGTGGCGCTGGTAGTGTGAGATTATCCAGCCTGCTCCAATGATTATTGCGCAAGACCCACGTCATCACACCGGCGCCGCCTTCCGCGCCACCGCCAAAAACGTAAAGCGCGCCATCATGAGTCAGCGCCGCCGCATCGCCGTGCGGCCGCGGCAGCGCCGCGCGTGGCATCCACAAGTTGAGCGCGAGGTCGAAGGCATCGACGCGTTCGCTCCAAAACTTCCGGCCGTCGCGCCAGTAGGTGCCGCCGGCGACCAGTAGTTCACCGCCAATGACGCCGACCGCGCAACCCGCGCGGGGCAACGGCGGCGGCGCGAGTTCATTCCAAACATTTAATTCAAGTTCAGGCATGGATAGGAAGGTTGGCCGCGGAGTTCATGCTCCCCGAGGGTTGACGCTCTGTTTTTGGGTGAGAATATTGACGACCCACAGCAATGAGGCACACAGAGCGGCGCCAAAGCCGGCGGCTGTCAGAATTAAATTGAAACCGAACTGCGCGTCTCGCAGGGCTCCGATAACGTAAACGGCCAGACCGCCGCTGACCGCGGCGAACAAATTCAACACGCCCATGGCGGTGGCCCGATAGCGGGAATCCACCACCAAACAGATGATCGGCATCATGTTTGCACCCAGAAACCCCATGGCGAGGCCCCAAAAACTGAGGCTCGCTAAGGTGAAACCAATCATCGGCGACCAACCCGTCAGCCAAAAAGCGGGCACAGCGCACGCGATAGCGATGGCGGGAATGAAAATCCGGGCCCGCGGATGGCGGTGGCTGAGACGATCCGTCCAGTGGCCGCCGGCCAGCAAAGCGACGATTTGCGCGACATACAGAAAACCCAAGACCGAAAACCCGGCCGCGCCCTGCCCTAGGCTAAACTGCTCCCGCATCTGCGTGGGCATCCAGCCGATGATCGTCCAACTGACTGCACCTTGCACGGCGACGCAGGCCATCATAGCATAGAACGCCCCCGGACGAGCGAGGCTGCGCCAAGCATCGACCAACCGGGCAGGTGCCGCGCCCGCGCCCTCCCGATGAGGTTCGCGCAGGGTAAGCCATAGCAAGCCGCCTAGCGCCAAGCTAGGCAGCCCGATGAGCAAATAGGCGTGGCTCCAGCCGGACTCCGCCGCCAGCCACCCCCCCACCCCGCAGAGCGCCGCGCCGGCGATCAAACCGGTCGCGTGCAGGCCGACCGCTAGCGAGCGCGTCGGACCGCGGTGATAATCAACAATTAGCGCTAGTGCTGCCGGGATGTAGCAGGCCTGACTCAGGCCCAGCAGAATCCGCAACACGAGGAACTGCTCGAAGGTGCGCGCGTAAGAGGTCAGCCAGGTGATTATTGACCACGCACAGAGGCTGATGATAACCACGCGCCGCCGGCTGAAACGGTCGGCGACAAACCCCGCGAACGGGCTGGCGAAGGCGTATACCCAGAGAAATCCCGATGTGAGCAGCCCGAATTGCGCGTCGCTCATGGGAATCTCCTCAAGAATCGAGCCGCGCATGGTGGTGAGCATCATGCGCGTGAGATAGTTGGAACCTCCCACCAGCCACAGCACGGCCACGGCCGCCCAAGCCGCCGTGAGCAGCGGCCGGCCAGTGGATTGCGGATTTTGGCTGGGGTTGGGCGTGGTCATAACGAGTGCGCGCTCAATAGCCGAGCCGCTTGTTAGTCTGGTTGTGCAACGGCCGGCCGGCGTGGAAGCGACGCAGATTTTCGGTGAAAAGCTCCAGCAACGCTGGCCAGAAGCCCTCAAACGCCCCAGCCATGTGCGGCGTCATGATCAGGTTGGGCGTGTCGTAGAAGAAGTGTCCCGACGGTGGCGGCTCTTGCTCGAAACAATCCACCGCCGCACCCGCGAGCTTGCCATCGGCGAGGGCGTCCGCCAGAGCGCGTTCCCGCACAATGCCGCCGCGCGAAATGATGATCACGCGGCCGCCGGGTTTCATAAGCTCGAGTTCGGCGCGCCCGACCATACCCGCCGTCCGCGGGGTGTAGGGAGCTGCCACGACCAGCACATCGCACTCGCGCATCATGGCGGGTAGTTCTGCCGGCTGGAACCAGCGATCTGGGAGCGCACCCGCGGGGTCACCCGTGCCGGGCCAGTAGTTATAGCCGTCATCCCGCCGCGGCCCGGGATCGAGTGCGACGATGCGTAAGCCCAAGGCGTGCAACTGTCTCGCGCACTCCCGGCCGATGCTCCCGTAGCCGAGAATCCCCGCCGTCTTGCTACGTAACACTGAGCCCCGGAGTTCCCAACGCGCGGCCGGCCAGTGCCGGGATTTTTGAATCTCACCGAGTTGCGGCAGGCAGTGCGCCAGCATCAAGAGGTTGCCCGTGACAAACTGCGCGATCGGCACCCCGTGCAAGCCGCTCGCGGAAGTCACCAGAATATCGCTGTCGGCGATCGCGGTGTTTGTCACTTGGTTCGCCCCGGCCGACACCAATTGAATCCACTTGAGCCGTGGACAAGCCCGCAGGTCACGCGGAACATCCAGATCGGTGACGAGGATCGTTACATCACCGAGATCAGGCTCGGCACCGGCCTCGCAGCCGAAAGCCTCAACGATCTCGACTCCGGGATGCGCTTCCCGCAAGGCGCACATCTCGGCAACGGTAGGATGATACGACACATCCTTGCGGAAGAGAATTTTGGCGGGTGGGCTGATGGCATTCATGGGAAATCAACGCAGATCAATGACGCGACCGGACTGGCTCGAGGTCAGCATCGCCAGACAGGCGGCCAGACCGGCGCGGCCATCCGCGCCAGTGGCGACGTGCGATGGTTTGCCGTGGATCCCATCGATAAAAGATTGGATTTGATTCTGAAACGCCAACATCCGGCCGATCTTGTAGGCGGACTCTGGATCGTCGGCCATGACCGGTGGCTGGGTGGATACGAGGCGCCAGCCCTGCTCCCGATCAGTCAGGTGCATGTCGCCAAAGCCGTCCATATTCACGCTGCCGCGATCCCCGCAGATCATGAGCCGAGCCATTTCACCATTAAAATCTCCGTGAGAGGCAATGGTCGTATGGACGGAGCAGATCGCGCCGTTAGAATACTCCATGATGCCGACCGTGGTGTCCTCGATGGGGCGGCCCGGTGTGTAGGTGCGGCTGAAACCGGCCACGCGGATGACTTCGGCGCCGGTCACCCAACGCATCGCATCGACTCCGTGCGGCAGGCCATCGATCACAAAGCCGACGGTTTCCGGCTGGTTGACCCAACCCGTCTTGTTGCCGCCGAAGTTACCAGCGTTAACCAGTTGGCGGATCATTGAGAAATGCATGCTTTGCACCTTGCCGAGCGTACCTTCCTGAATCAACTGGCGCAGCTTCGGCAGGTTGATGCGAAACCGGAGGTTGTGGGCTACTGCGGTAATCAGACCCCGCTTGGCGGCGGCGGCCAGCATAAGATCGCAGTCCTCCAGCTTGGTGGCCATCGGCTTTTCGATGAGCACATGTTTGCCGCCCTCGAGGGCTAGCATGACTTCCTTCACGTGGCATTGATGCGGGGTTGTCACGACGATTGCGTCGATGTCCCTCCGCTTCATGAGGCCCTCCAGCGTGGGCTCATATGCGGCGCCGCAGCGGGCGGCCAGCCCCTCGGCGCGCGTGCCGCCCCAAATGGCGACCAGCTCCGCGGTCGTGCTAAGGTGCTTGATGGCCTCGGCGTGGGTGCGTCCCATGTAGCCGGAGCCGGTGATGCCAAAACGAATTTTTTTCATGATTTTTTGGGTTGGTAGTTAAGAATAAAAATGAACTCGGTTACGCGGATTCAGGCGCGCAGCAGCCAGATCAGGCCCGGCCAAGGCAAGAGCGCGACCCCGCCATACGCGGCCAGGACCCGGCCAGGCTTGCCACGCGTCGGCAACAGACTGAAGAGCGGACCGGCGACGACCGTCGTCGCAAGCGCCACCGGCGAAATCCACTGAAAGCTCAACTGCTCGCCGCCGATGATCACATCCCAGTAAGCCACCAACGCGGCGGCCGCAACGCTGTAGCAAAGGCCGAGCACAGCGCCGAAGGGCGTCGCGAACGGAATACAGAAGGCCAGGAAAAAGAGCCCGAAGAGTGGACAGAAAAACAGATTCAGAGTCTTGTTTCCAACTTCCATCAGATTGCCCGGCACCGCGCCCACCGCGCCGCTCCCGGCGATGGCAACCAAACCGAGCCCGAAGGCCAGCCACCGCACCTCCCTCAATTGGTCAGCCTCTGAAGTCGATCGGTCCGGCCGCAGATGATCGACAAAGTCCCGGCTGATGACGGTGACCGTGGAATTAATCCCGGAACTCAGACTCGACATCGCCGCCGCGAGGACACCGGCGATCAGCACGCCAGGCAAGCCGGGCGGAAGGAAGTGGCTGATGAAGTGGGGAAATATCGCGTCACCGTGGCGGCTTAGTGTAAGGTGCGGTGGCAACGCGCCGGGCGTTTTCTGATAAAAGCCGAGCAAAGCTAGCCCCAGTAGGCAAAGCGTGGCCGAAACCAACGCGCCTACCACACTCTTGTGCCAGAAGGAACGGCGGGCCGCGGCCACATCCCGCATAGTCTGGTAACGCTGGACGGCCATCTGGTCGGAGGACATGAGGCAAATCCAGAGGATGATGCTGCCCACAAAGGTGCCCACCATAGTCACCCGGACCCGCGGATTTGGGCTGAAAAACGGCTGCTCGACCCAATGCTCAACCGGTGCACTGGGCCACCACTCACCCACCCCGCCCATGAACCAAGTGATGTAGACAATGGTGGCCACGGCGCCTAGTAACAGGACAAAGAACTGTAGCACATCAGTCAGAATCACACCTTCTATGCCGCCCGCGAGCGTGTAGATCGTGGTCACGACGCCGGTGATGATGCAAATGGGCATCACCCAGCCCGGATCGAGGCCTAGAGCGGTCACGAGCACCAGCGAAGTCGTGTAAAGCATTAGCGCCATCCAAACAACGCGGGTAATGATGAAGACGCCCGAACCCAGCAGGCGCACGCGCCGCCCCAGCCTCGCCTCCAGTAGTTCATAGGCGCTGGTCACCCTCATCCGCATGATCACCGGAATGATGCCATAAGCGACAATCAGGTAGACAAAAGGAACCGTCGCCAGATTGATCGCTATGATCACGGGGCCGTTCTGCACGATTTCCCCCGGCGAACCGAAGTAGCTCAGGGTGCTGTAGAGCGTGGCGAATAGTGAGATACCGACCAGCAGCGGCGACAGACGGCGTCCGCCCACGAAATAGGCTGCCGTGGAGGTCTGTCGCCGGGAGTAGTAATACCCGATCCCTAGCAAGGTGGCGGCGTAAATCGCCAACACCAGCCAATCAATCCCGCCGAAACCGCGCGGCGCAGTGGCGAGCAGCAACGGGATTGGAACAACCGTGAACATCGGCGCGGTCTTAGGCGGGAATTACCGCCCGATTTTGTTGCGACGACGCTAGCATGGCCAGGCACGCCGTCACACCCGCCCGGCCGTCGGCGCCGCTCGCGGTCCGCATAGGCCCTCCGTGGATTCCGTCGATGAACGACCGGAGCTGATCTCGAAACGCCTGCATTCGCCCACCCTTGAAGGCCTCGTCAGGATCATCGGGCAGCACTGGCGGCTGCGTGGTCACCAGTCGCCAACCGCGCGCCCGATCCGTCAGGTGCAGGTCGCCAAACGTGTCCAGATCAAGGCTTCCCGCGCTGCCGATGAGCTGCAGCCGGGCCATCTCGCCTGGAAATTCGCCGTGTGCGGCTGTGGTTGTGTGAACCGAACAGACGGCCCCGTTAGAAAATTCCATGATGCCCACGGTGGTGTCCTCGTTACCCCGCCCCGGTGTGTATGTCCGTGAGAAGCCGAGCGCTCGGGTTACCTCCGCGCCCGTCGCCCAACGGATCGCGTCGATGCCATGCGTCAGCCCGCCGAGGACGAAGCCGATGGATTCGGGCTGGCTGACCCAGCCAAGCTTGTTGCCGCCAAAATTCCCCATGCTGGCCAGTTGCCGAATCATTGAATAGTGCAGGCTTTGCACGCGCCCGATCGCACCGGCCGCAATCAGCTCCCGGGCCCGGGGCAGGTTGTTGCGAAACCGCAGGTTGTAAGCAACTCCGATAGTGGAGCCGCGCCGCGCCGCGGCGGCGATTATGCGATCGCAGTCCTCCACCGAGGTGGCCATCGGCTTTTCGATCAGGACATGCTTGCCGGATTCCAGCGCCAAGATTGTTTCCCTCGCGTGCAGGTGATGCGGCGTGGTCACGACAACCGCATCGATATCGCGCCGGGCCATGAGCGTCTCCAGCGAAGGTTCATTGGTCACCCCTAAATGTGCGGCGAGGCCAGCGGCGCGGCTGCCGCCCCACAGGGCAACAAGATCCGCCACCTCGCCCAGTTGCCGGATGGCCTCGCCGTGCGTGCGGGCCATGTAGCCGGAGCCGGTGATGCCAAAACGAATTTTTCTCATTATTTTTTGGATTGGGAGTGAGAGGGAACTCGGTTGGGCGGATTCAGGCGCGCAGCAGCCAGATCAGGCCCGGCCAGGGCAAGAGCGCGACCCCGCCATACGCGGCCAGGACCCGGCCAGGCTTGCCACGCGTCGGCAACAAGCTGAAGAGCCAGCCCGCCAGGATCGAAACGCCCAGCGCGGCGGGCGCGATCCATTGAAAACTGATCGGCGGTCCGCCGGTGAAGAGATCCCAATAGCCCACGAGCAGCGCCGTCGTGAAACTGTAAAACGCCCCCAAGATTGCGCCGAACGGTGTGGCCCTGGGCACCTTGAGCGCGAGAAAGAAGATACCAAACAACGGACAAAGAAAGAGGTTCACCATCTTGCCCCCCAGCTCCACCAGATTGCCCGGCACGAGATCGGCGACCAGACTGGCCGCGATGCCCGAGACGCCGACCACCATCGCCAGCAAGCGCGCATGGCGCACCCGGGTCGATTCCAAGCGCGCGGGATCCGGTGCCAAGGTCTCGACAAAATCCTTCGTCAAGACTGTGGCGCTGGAGTTGATCACCGAGCTCAGGCTCGACATCGCCGCCGCCAACAGGCCTGAAACCACCAAGCCTGGCAAGCCGGTCGGCAGGAAGTGACCGACAAAGTGCGGGAAAAACGCGTCGCCATTTTTGGCCAGCGTCAGATGCGCGGGCACCAACTGCGAGTGGCTTTGATAGTAGCCCAGCACGGCGAAACCCACCAGACCCAGCACCACAACGACGGAACCGGCGGCGACACAGTTGTGCAGCAGCGCGCGGCGCGCGGCACGGGCATCCCGGGTGCTCAGGTAGCGCTGGATCGCCATCTGATCCGAGCCGGAGGTGCAGACCCACCAGATAATGGTCCCCACGAAAGTGCCCACCATGGTCACCCGCACCTCGGGATCGAAGCTGAAAAAAGGCTGTGGCGCCCAGTGGGCGGCCCATGCCGAAGGCCACCAAGCACCGCCCCCTCCCATCAGGACCGAGATGCAAACCACCGTTGCAATGGCACCGATGAGCAAGATGAAAAACTGCACAACGTCGGTGACGACCACTGCCGCGTATCCGCCGATTAGCGAATAAGTCGTCGTGACGATCCCGGTGATTACCGAAATCAGCGGAATCCAGACCGGGTCCCATCCCATGACTGTCACCAAAATCAACGACGTTGTGTAGAGCATCAGTCCCATCCAGACAAACCGGGTGAGCAGGAAAGCACAGGAGGTGGCCAGCCGCACCCGCAGGCCGAGGCGCTCCTCCAGCAACTCATAGGCGCTGGTGACCTTTAACCGCATGATCTGCGGGATAACGAGATAACCAACGACGAAGTAGACCACCGGAAACGCGACGAAAGTCGCCGCCAGATAGATCGGTCCGTTTTGCACCACTTCCCCCGGCAGGCCCAGATAGGTCAGGGTGCTACAGATTGTAGCATAGAGTGAAATACCGACGAGAAACGGCGACATGTTGCGACCGCCCATAAAATAATTCTCCGTCGTCTTCTGACGGCGCGAATGATGGATGCCGATCATCACCAGCAGCGCAGCGACCGCCACCAGCACCACCCAGTCGATCGCGCCCAGACCCCGCGCCGCACCCTCCCCGATCTCGGCAGCGCAAGCCGGCGCGGGCAGGGAAAACGCCACCCAGCACACGGTGGCCAAGCCTCTCAGCCAAAACGGTGCGTGCGAACTAACAGGGCGGTATATTTTCATTTCCAGATAACCTTGCGGTCGATGGCAGTGATTGTCGGACAACCCGTCAGCGCCATGGCCATCCACAACTCCTGACGCAGCAGTTTGAGCACATGCGCTACCCCCTCGGCGCCGCCGCTGGCCAGCCCGTAGACATAGGGCCGGCCGATCAACACGGCCGTGGCGCCCAAAGCGAGGGCCTTGAGGACATCGGTGCCACGGCGTATGCCGCCATCCACCAGGACCGGCGCCCTGCCCGCGACAGCATCCACCACGCGCGGTAGTGCTTCAATGCTGGCCGGCTGCGTGTCGAGGCAGCGTGCGCCGTGGTTGGAAACAATGATACCATCAGCGCCGGCCTGAAGACCGATAATGGCGTCCGCCGGGTTCATCACGCCCTTGAGCAAGAGCGGCACCCGCGTGAAGGAACGCAACCACTCAATGTCCCTCCAGAGGAGATTGGCCGGCTCCACACGGTCCAGCGTCGGAGCCGGGATGCGTTCGCGGATGCCGACATAATGAGGATGGTGGACCCCCGGCGGTAATTTGACGGGCGTCCGCATCTGCCGGTTACGCGGGCCGTCGAGCGGACTGTCTACTGTCACGCACAGTGCTTTCACCCCGGCGGCCTGCACACGTTCGACCAAGGCCTTGCTGTGCGCGCGATCCTTGGAGACATAGAGTTGGAACCACACGGGCGCACTCGCGACAGCCATCACTTCCTCGATGGCGACATTGGAACCCGCGCTGAGCACCATGGTCGCACCGAAAACGCCGGCTCCGCGCGCGGTGGCAAGTTCCCCCTCGGGATGGGAGAGCATCTGGCTGGCGGTTGGTGCCAGCAGGATAGGCGTTGGCATTTTTTGCCCGAGTAGGGTGGTGGCGCAATCCAAACCGGCCAGATCCCGAAGCACGCTTTGCTGGAGGCGGATCTCGTGATACTTTTCACGATTCCAGCGCAGGGTAAGCTCGTCGGCGGCGCCGCTCGCCACAAATTCATAGACGGCAGCCGGCAGCACCGTGCGGGCGTAAGCCTCCACGTCATCCAAGTTCAGGAGATCGGCCAGCACCAACGGGGACAATGGCGCAGCGGCGGGTTTCGTCTCGGGCAAGATCCGTTTCGTCTCACCGGTGGCATTGAGTGCGCCCAATGCGACTCCGCCAGCACCCAGCGTCGTGATAAATTTTTTGCGGGTCATGGGAGATTTCATTGTAGCGTTTTGAGGTAGGCCAGCAGCTCACGCCGTTGGTCGCTGTCGGGTAATCCGGGATAGGGCATGGTGTTGCCGGGCACGGCCGTCTGGGGATCGGCGATGAACCGGTCCAGTGTGGCCTGATCCCAAACGATGCCGGAACGCCGGAGTGCGCCACTGTAACGAAAGCCGGGCGCGGTGGCGGCCCGCCGGCCGAAGACGCCGCGTAAATCGGGTCCGAGCGCCGTGGTGCCGCCGGGGTCGTGACAGGCGGCGCACGCGCTATAGTGCAGTTCGCCGCGTGCGGCCAGGCCCGGATCAGGGGTGTTTGCCGGCAGTGAGGCGGCGAGGAGCAGGACTGCGAGAGGGAGCTTCATACGAGGAATCAGGCGAGGCGGCCTGGTTGGGCGAGGTAACGCGCAAGATCGTCACCGAGCCGGAGGGCCAGCGCGCCGACCGGTCCGGTGGGATTGTGGCCCCCATTGTGAGCGAAGACCGACGCGCCCACAACGAAGAGATTCTCGGCCTCCCAGTGTTGCAGGCGCGGTGACACGACGCTGGTGGCGGGATCGCCGCCCATTATCGTGCCACCGGTGATGTGGCTGCCTTGGTAGGCGCGAGTGTCAAACTGGCCACTGCGACCCGCCGCAGCGCCGATAATCGTGGCGCCCATGGCGCGGGCGATACGCAGCGACTGCTCAACCAGAAAGGCGGAGACGCGGCGCTCGTTCTCTCGAAAATCGAAGTTCAGCCGGACGAGGGGCTGGCCGTAGGCGTCGGTGTAGTCGGGGTCGAGTTCGAGGTAGTTTTCTCGATGCGGGTAGCAACTGCCCTGCGCGCCAATCGCGCAGTTGTGCGCATACCAGTCGGCGTTGGCGCGTTTCCACGCCGTGCCCCAGCGCGGGGTGCCGGGCGGCGTGCGGCGCGCCGTGATCGGCCGGCCCGAACTCATGCCCACGCCGATGTAGCCGCCCCCGAGGAAGCCGAGACCGGTGTGGTCGAAGTTGTCGTCGTTGAACTCATCAATGACCGTCGTGCTGGCGCCAGCGGCCAGGAAGGGATTGAGCCAGCGGTCGCGAAAGAAAAGCGGCACGCCGGAGTTGGCCTGAAAACAAAAGTTCCGTCCCACGACGCCTTCGCCGCTGACAGGATCGTATGCCCGGCCAAGGCCGGCGAGGAGCAGCAGGCGGGTGTTGGTGAGCGTGAACGCAGCCAACACCACAACATCGGCCGGTTGGAAACACTCTTCGCCGGTGGTCAGGTCGAGATAGCGCACTCCTCGCGCGCGGCCAACGGTAGGGTCGTGCTCAATCCCCAGCACATGCGCGTGGGGGCGCAGGGTGAAGCCCTTTTGCCGCCTCAGCCACGGATAGAGCAGCAACTCCGGTGAACCCTTGGCGTTGGCTTCGCAGAGGAAGCGGTCGCAGTGGCCACAATACTGGCAGGAGCCGAGCCTCATGCCGTCGGGATTGACGTAGGGATCAGGGGAATTCGCCGCAGGCGAGGGAAAGGGCCGGTGTCCAAACTCGCGCGCAACCGTCTCGGCGAAAATCCGGCCGGCTTCGGTGATCTCGAGCGGGCGCTGGGGAAACTCGTGTTGCCGGGGCGCTTCAAAGGGATTGCCGCCCGGCCTCAGTTCCCCGCGGAGATTGCCCGCCTGGCCGGCGATGCCGAAGAGTCGTTCGAAGAGATCGTAGTAGGGCTCGAGTTCGTCGTAGCTTACCCCCCAGTCTTGGATCGGCATGTCTGGCGGGATGGCCTGAGGGCCGTAGCGGCCCGTGAAACGGGTGCGCAAGGCCAGATTGTAATCGGTCCAGCGAAAGCACTGGCCGTTCCAATGGTTGCCCGCTCCTCCCACGCCAGTGCCGGGCAGGAAAGCAGCCAGTCGCCGCATCGGGCGGGCCAGTTCGTGGCGCGAGCGCCGGTGCGTGCAGGTCTCCACCGCCGCGTCTTGCATCAGTCCACCGCGCACGGCCCAGCGCAATTCATCGCGCTGCGTCGGCAGCCGTGACTCGGCCCCGGGCCCAAGATCCGCGCCGCGCTCCAGCACAACGGTCTCGACGCCGTCGCGCGCAAGCTGACGGGCAACGAGCCCGGCCGCCAGACCACCCCCGACGATCACAACGGCGCAGTGGGGCATCTTCTTCACGGCGGAAAGGGTCAGGCAAAATCCTGCATGGATCGTGGAGTGTGCGCGGCGGGATGCGGCCGGCCGCGATAAGTGACCATATCGCGGCCATAAGTGGCGGGCAGACCGGGATAGCCCAGCAGGCGCCAAAAGACCTTGTCACGGTTTCCGCCGTAGACCGGATCGGAAAAGCATGCCTGGGTGAACAGCGGATAGAAGAGTTCGTTGAACCAAGCTCCGAGGGAAAACTCCCCGGTCTCATCCCACCGGTTGGTAGAGATTTCGAGCAGGCACGACTCCTTGGCATTGGCATCAAGTCGCGCGAACACAGCTCCCAAACGTCGTTGGCAATTTTGATCCAAGGCACGGCACCCGGACTTGAAATACTGGGCCGGGGTCATCGACAACTGATACCCATCTTCGGGGAGTCCGGGACGGAACGGTCCACGCAGATAGAGCCGGTCGCCGTGACCGTAAGCGCCCGCGAGCTCCCGGTCGATAAACACAGCCAGTCCGCAATCCACGCCGCCCGGCGTGAGCTCATCCCGTGGACACATGTGCTCGACCATGGCCTCCACGCAATCGGCCTCCTCGGGGCCAAATGACAGATAAACCGTATCGGCTGGACCAGGCGCGGACGGGTAAATGGTGGGCAAGTCCTGTGCGACTTGGCCCGCGACTTCACCCGCCGCGCACCACAGGGCGGCGGCACCGGCCGCCTGTCGGAGAAAGAGCCGCCGGCCGGTGCCCGGTAGCCCGCTAGCGCAGGAGTCTGTGGCTGCGTTCATGGGTGCTGGACTGCATTTAAGGTTACGACCGTGCCAAGCTAGTCCGCCGGTTCTCGCGCCGTGAGGAACTCGCGGCACGCGAACCGGCGGAAGCTAACTCGCGCGAACTAAAACTTGTAGGTCGCTTGGAACGTGAAGCTGCGCCCGATGTTTGTCTCCAGCAGTGTGGCCGAGTTGATGGCCTGCGGGACAAGCCCGTCGAAGACATTGTCCAGCTCAAGCTTGAACGCCCAATTCCGGTTGAGGGAGTAGTTGGCGAAAATCTTTATGCTGGGATCCGAATCATTCGTGATCTGGGCTGGTTTACCGACATAGGTAAGCGCACCAGTGCCTGTCACGCGTCCGGTGGTATGATAACCGCCGGCACCGATGGAGAGACCTTGGGCACCGCCATCGCGAAACGTATATTTTCCGACCACGCCAATCGTGGACGTGTAAGAATCCTCGACGGGAAGATTGTTCTGATCCTTCACATCGCCGGAATAGAAATTAGCGATCAGCTCAAAGTCTTTACCCACTCCGAGCGTGATTTCGCCATCAAAACCCTTGGCGCGGGTTTTACCGATCAAAATATTGAAAGTGCGACCGTCGGGCCGAACACCGCCAAAGACGGCCAGACCGGTGGTCTCAAGATCGAAGTAGGAGATGGTCGCGTTTAACTTGCCGTCGAGCAAAACGACCTTCATACCAATTTCTTTGCCCTCACCAGATGCGCCCGGCACTGATGTGCCGTCTTCCAGAATGGCTGTGGGACTGGGGGGCAACTGATTGTCGGCGGTCATTGCGTAGAACACCAACCTCTTGTCCAAGAATTGGGCCACGACACCCAAGCGATGGAGGCTGGTGCTGACTTTCGCCATGGTGGCAGTGTTGACGGTGTAATTCGCAAGGTTGCTGGTCTCGTCCTTAAATTGAGACAAGCCGCCAACGAGGAGGAGGTGGTCCTTGATGACCTCGACGTTATGCTGGTAGTAGAAGTTCGAGAACTCGCTTCGGACGCGATTGCCGGGGTTGGCCGGCGGGATATATGAGCCGATTGGTAGCACGGGCAGCGTGTTGATGCTGGGGTTGTCGATCGGGCGCACATTGAAGCGGACGCCCGGACCGCCAAAGTTGTCGTTGGCCCAGAGTTTGTTCTTCGCTTTTTGGATGGTGATGTTCAAACCGAACGAACTCTGGTGCTGCATGCCACCCAATTCATAACGCCCGTTGTTATCCAGCGAGATGGCGGCGTTTTCGAGCAACAGGTCGTTGCGCCGGTTGAAGAAACTGATGGTGCGAGCATCCCAGTTCACTCCGCCCGTGGGCAACACCACGCTGCCCACGCGGTGCATTTCATTCCAGTCCAGACCCAGACGGGTCTCCCAATTGCGGGAGAACTGGTGCACGACATTTCCTCGAACCCCGTTGTGCGTATGTGTCTCCGAGGCTCCCGGTGGGAGAAACAAACTATTCTTGCGTCCACCTCCCGTGAAAATTTTTCCATTGGGCTGAAGGACAGCCGTGGGATTCGAGGGACGGGTGATCTCTTGATAGTCATAGGCCAACATGACACTAGTCCGGTCATAATCCCACTGAATCGTAGGGTGAAACATCGTCCGATCTTCCTTCGTGTTGGTGAAATATGCATCACCGCGGCTAAACCCACCAATCAGACGGTAATTGAGCTGACCTTCTCCGACCTTGCCAATCGGCCCGGTCGAGTCGCCCACCAGCCGATAGAGGCCATAATCGGTCACTCGCGTCGTAAGAGAGTTCATGGACTTGGCCTGGGGGCGCCGGGTGGTCTTATTGATAACACCTGTGAGCTGTGAGTTGGGATACAATAAAGCCGCCGGCCCGCGGATAATTTCAATCGAGTCGACAAATACATTATCCATGTAGACTGTGCGCGAAATCAGGCCGTCCACGACCGGATAGGTCGAGAAGGCGTTACTACCGCGCAATTGGAACAGTTCGCCGCCAAACTTGGGCACGCCGCCCACGTAGGTCAGCAGCTTGGCAAGATCGTATTCGCCGATGTCGTCGATCAAATCCCGGGTGACCACCGTAATCGCCTGCGGGATGTCCACCATATCTTGGCGTGTCTTGAAGGGCGTTGCGGTGTTGGCTAAGTAGCCTTGGTCTTGACTGGAGACGACGCGGTATACCGACAACTGGACCACATCGTCCTTATCATCAGCGGCCGTGGCCGGATTGTTGGCAGGAGCGAGCTGGGCTTGGACAGAAAGCGCCACGACAAGCGTGAGCGCGTAGATGCTGGACCTAATTTTCACCGGTCCGAATGGTGTGTTGGTTGTGCACATGGTCTGAGGGGGAAATAAAGAAAATGTAACCATATGAAGTAATAACTATCTTTGTATCCAAAGATATTCAACTGGACATCTCTGTCAATTGTTTTCACTTGTCACTCGAAGTAGGTCAGTTCGGATTGAATATTTTCACCGACGCAGGCACCGGCTTCCCGGCGGTGCCATTTTCGGGTAAAGCCAGTTCAGATGGTATAGAGCATCTCTTCCTGGCTGAGTTCCCGGGCCAACACGCGAGATTCTGCCCGTGACATTAGGCGCACGCTTTTGTCGATGATACTCTGAATATGCTCGCCCATGGCATGCTTGGCCGCGGCGCTGTCTCCTGCAGAGATCGCCCTGAAAATACTTTCGTGCTCGGCCATCACACTCGCCCGGTTGGCATCCATGGTGGCTTTCGCCTCCGTCCGGGCGCCCTGACTCATGGCCGCGGGGCCGGATACAACGCGATTGATCAGGTGCAACCTGTGTATCTCCTTTTTCATCAAATCGTTCTTAGCGGCTGTCATGATCGCGACATGAAAACGAACATCTTCACGAATCAGCGCTGAAATCACATCATCATCCTCTCGATCGGCTTCCCTCAGCTTGGCCGAAAGTGGGTGCATGGCCTGTAGGGCATACTCCATTTCAGCCAAGTCTTCTTGCGATCGAGAAATCGCAGCAAGACCAGCCGCGTGCGATTCCAAGGCGACGCGCATTTCGCAGATCTCGCGAAACTCTTTCAGGTTAACCTGCTTAACGCTGGCACCAAGCCGCGGTCGAATGCTAACCAAACCATCCACTTCCAACTGCCTCAGCGCATCGCGCACCGGCGTGCGACTCACCCCAATCTCCTTGGATAACTCCTCGGTAATTAGCGAGGCTCCCGGCAAGTAATCACCATTCAATATACGGCGACGAATATGGTTGTAGGCGAGATCTGAGTTGACATTTTTCATCTAAGAAAATTGAATATTTTAGTATACATTTACTCAAGAAAAATTTATCCCGGTGTAACCCTATCGGGTCCGCTTATTTTCCGATCAGTCAATCAAGTTAAATGCATCAAGTCCTCGTCGTCGGCTGCGGCAGCATTGGCGAGCGCCATTTGCGGTGTTTTCAGAAGACCGGCCGCGCGCAGGTGGCGGCCTGCGAGAGCGCGCCCGCGCTGCGCGATACGATCGCGGCCCGTTACGGCGTAACCGTCCACGCCGACTACACCGCGGCGCTGCGCGCTCCCTGCGATGCCGTCGTGATCTGCACGCCCGCCCATCTGCATGTGCCGCTCGCCCTTCAGGCTTTCACCGCGGGAAAGCATGTGCTCATCGAGAAGCCGTTGTCCCAGTCGCTGGAAAACGTGGACAAGCTCCTGCAGGCCCACACCGCCTCGGGCCGGCAGGCCGCGGTGGCCTACGTTTATCATGTCTTCCCGGTGCTCGGCGCCGCCCGCGATTTCCTGCGCCGCGGCGAACTTGGCGCGGTCAAGCACGTCGTGCTCAGCAGCGGCCAGCATTTTCCCACCTGCCGGCCCGCCCATACCGTGCCCTACGCGCAGACCTATTACCGCGACCGTAAAACCGGCGGCGGGGCCATCCAAGACGCGCTCACCCACCTCGCCAACTGGATCGAGAGCATGATCGGCCCGACCGACAGCCTTATCTGCGACTGCGCCCACCAGGTGCTCGCCGATGTCACGGTCGAGGACACGGTCAACCTGAGCGCGCGCCACGGCGACATCCTCGTGAACTACACGCTCAACCAGTTTCAGGCGCCCAACGAAAATTTCATCCAGTTCAACGCTGTCGCCGGCAGCCTGCGCATCGAGCTCCACCGGCAGCGCTGGGGCGTCTGCCGGCACGGCGAGGCGGACTGGACCTGGCACGAAGCGCCCGTGGCGGAGCGGGACGCGCATTTCATCGCACAGGCCAACGCCTTCCTCGACCAGATCGAGGGCCGGCCCGCCCGGCTCTGCTCGCTCGCCGCCGCCGCCCAGACGCTGCGCTTCAACCTCGCCGCCCTGGCCTCCGCCGATGCCGGCGGCGCGCGCGTGCGGTGCGCCGATCTCCATGCCTGAGCAACCCCTGCGTCTCGCCATGCTCGGGATGATCCCGGGCAACGGCCACCCGTTCTCATGGTCGGCGATCATCAACGGCTACGATCCGGCGGCACTGGCGCAGTGCCCCTACCCGGGCATCACCAAATACATGGGCGCCCACGCACCGGAGACCGTCGGCATCCCCGGCGCCCGCGTCACGCACGTCTGGACGGACAACCCCACCGAGGCCCCGCTCGTCGCCGCCACGGCGAAGATCCCCCATATCGTCCAAAAGCCCGAGGCGGTGATCGGCCACGTGGACGCCGTGTTCATCGCAACCGACGACGGCTTCGACCATGTCCGCCGGGCGCGGCCCTTTGTCGAGGCCGGTCTGCCGGTCTTTGTGGACAAGCCGCTCGCAACGAGCATCGGGGAATTGCGCACCTTCATCACATGGAAAAAGGCCGGCGCGCGCCTGCTCTCCTCCAGCGGCATGCGCTACGCGCCCGAGCTCGATCCGTATCTCGACGGCGCGGGAGGCCTCGGTGAATTGCGCTGGATTTCGAGCACCACGGCCAAGGCGTGGGAGAACTACGGCATCCACGCACTGGAGCCCGTCTTCCGGATCCTTGGTCCCGGTTTCACCTCGATTCGCCTCGAGACCGCGCCCGGTCTTGAGGTCGCGCACCTCGTGCACCGGTCCGGCACCCAGGTCACGCTGCCTGTCATTTACGACGGCGGCGCCACCTTCGGCGCCATTCAACTGTGCGGCACCGCCGGTCTGGCCACGATCCGCTGCACCGACACCTACACGACCTTCCGCCGGCAGTTGGTCGCCTTCATCGAATTTCTGCGCACGGGCCGCTCCGCCTATCCCTTCAGCGACACCGTCGAGCTGATGGCCGTCATCATCGGCGGCCTGCGCAGCCGCGCGGAAGGCTCGCGTCGCGTCGAGATCGCCGAAATCCTCTCCGCACTTTCCCCATGAAACTCCCACCTAGTCGCATTCTGTCGCTCCTCCGTGAAAGCCGCTTCCCCGCTGTTCTCAAGCTCAACCTAATTGACCCTCGAATCGCAGAAGTCGCGGGAGCAACCGGTGTAGACGCCCTGTGGCTGTGCCAAGAGCATGTGCCAAATGATTGGCTGAATTTAGAAAATATGATCCGAGCCGCACGCATCCACGGCATCGACACGCTCGTGCGCGTATCCCGTGGCGCCTACAGTGACTACATTCGCCCGTTGGAAGCAGGCGCTACCGGCATCATTGTGCCGCATGTGGCGGATGCCGACGAAGCCCGACAGATGGTCGAGTGGACGCGCTTCCATCCCATCGGCAAGCGTGCCCTCGACGGGGGCAACATAGACGGACAATTCTGTCTGGTTCCCCAAGAGGAATACCTTCGCCATAGCAACACCGAGCGCCTGATTGTATTGCAAATCGAGTCTCCGGAGGCGCTGGAGCACGTCGAAGCCATCGCCGCAGTGCCCGGATTCAACGGTTTCCTGTTTGGACCGGGTGACTTCAGCCACCGCATCGGACTCACCGGCCAAATCACCGCCCCGGCGGTGGTCGAGGCCCGAAGGCGCGTGGCTCGGGCCGCCCGCGCGCACGGCAAGTTCGCGATGTGCGCCGGCCTCTTCGCACCCGTCGCCGATCTCATCGCCGAGGGCCACTCGGTCTTCAGTGTCGGCGCCGATGTGGTCGGCATCGCGAATTACATTACCGAGCGGCTTGGTTTGCTGCGCAGCCAAGTGGACAAGCTGCCACAGGGTGCCGCACCAAAAATCCAGTCCCCCTATGGCTGAGTCGTCCCCATTTTCCCTGCAGGGCAAAGTCGTCGTGCAATTCGGCGGCACCGGCCTGCTCGGCCGCGCCCTGGTGGACGCGCTCGGCGCCGCCGGCGCGACGCTGGTCATCGCCTCGCGCAACCGGGCGGCCATCGAGGCCGGCCTCACCGCCGGCCGGCGGCAGCACGCCGAGCAGGTGGACATCACCCACGAAGCCTCCGTCGCCGCCCTGCGCGACCGCGTGGTCGCGGCACACGGCCGCATCGACGGCCTCGTCTTCAACGCCGTCAGCCGGCCCATGCGGAACGAGCGGGACACCGTCGCCGCCTGGGAGGAGTCCATGCGGGTCAACGCCACCGGCCTCTTCCTCACCCTGCGCACTTTCGCCGATGCCATGGCCGCGCAGCCCGCCGGCGGCAGCATCGTCAACATCGCCTCCATCCAGGGCATGGTCGGCGCCAACCCCTGGCTTTACGAGGGCACCGCCATGGGCACCGTGCCGGATTATTTTTTCCACAAGGGCGGCATGCTCAACCTCACCCGGCACTACGCCTCGCTCTACGGTCCCAAGAAAGTGCGCGTGAACGTCGTCTCCCCCGGCGGGATCTACAACCCCGAGAAACCGCAGGCCGCGCCGTTCCTCGAACGCTACGGTCGGATGACCATGCTCGGCCGCATGGCCGAGGCCCGCGAGATCGGCGGCGCCGTCGTCTTCCTGCTCAGCGATGCCGCCAGCTACGTCACCGGCGTCAACCTGCCCGTGGACGGCGGCTACACGGCCAAGTGAGCAACCCTCCTATTGGTCGCCTGCAAAATTTGGTCGCCATCATCACTGGCGGCGGCTCCGGCTTCGGCGCGGCCATGGCAGGCGCATTTGTGCGGGAGGGAGCGCAGGTTGTCATCGCCGACCTCGACCTAGCGTCTGCGGCACGCATAGCCGCATCACTCGGAGAGACTGCGGCGCTTGCCATTCGCACCGATGTCGCCAGCAACGCCGACATGGCCGCGCTCGTGGCGACCGCGCTGGCGCGTTACGGACGGATTGATGTGATGGTGAACAACGCCGGCATGAGCCACCCCAACCAACCCATGCTGGAAGTCGGCGAAGCATTCTTCGACCGGCTCTTCGCCGTAAACGTGAAAAGTGTTTACCTCTCCGCACTACATTGCGTGCCCGTGTTCCGCCGGCAAGGCGGCGGCAGCTTCATCAACATCGGCTCCACCGCCGCCGTGCGCCCGCGCCCCGGCCTCTGCTGGTATAATGGCACCAAGTCGGCCGTCACCCAGATCACCAAGTCGATGGCGGTCGAGCTTGCCCCAGACCGCATTCGCGCCAACGCGATCAATCCCGCCATCGCCGACACTCCCCTGCTCACCACTTTTATGGGCGCGCCCGATACGGCGGAAAACCGCGCCCCGTTTCTGGCCTCGATCCCGCTGGGACGCCTTTGCACCGCGGAAGATGTAGCGCATGCCGCAGTCTTCCTCGCTGAACCTGGCTCCAACTTCATCACCGGCGTTTGCCTCGAGGTGGATGGTGGTCGATGCATCTGAGCTCATCCGTCCGCTGGCCTGCCATGACGTATCCGCAATGGCAACGCAGAGTATCATAGTTTTACGGACAGATTAAAGTTCAACGCGCGTCCAACCACGGGAAACCAACACCAGCTACTGTCCAGTAAGCAGGAACAAATCACCTGCACATATTGGCCTGATAATCAGGCCAACGGATGGGTTTTGGCCTCCGCCGCACCTTCGTCATGCTTCGCACCGCTTTAGCCATTTATCCCCATGCCCACAAACCATGATCTCCCCGCCATGCGCGACCGCTACCTGGCCGACGGTTTCGTCATCGTCCGCCAGCTGCTGGACCCCGCCGCCCTCGCTGAACTGCTCGCCCAGATCGAGCGCTATATCCGCGAAGTCGTGCCCACCCTGCCCAAGGACCGGGCATTCTTTGACGACTATTCCAAACCGGAAACCCTGCGCAAAATGCAGTCGCTCGACCGGCACGACCCTTGGTTTGCCAAGTTCATGCAGTCCGGCCCCCACATTCCGATCCAAGAGCACCTGATGAGGGACAAATGCCATCCGCAAGGCTTGGAATGGTTCGACAAGCTGCCTTACGACAAGAACGCCACGCCGGCCCACCAGGACGGCTTCTATTGGAACCGGAAGCCCGACCTCGCCTGCGGAGCATGGATCGCACTCGATCCGGTGGACCGGGACAACGGCTGCCTGTGGTATGCGCGGGGCTCCCACAAGCTGGGCGTCATGCCCCACGGGGCCAGCGGCGTGCTGGGTTTCAGCCAGGGTCTGCTGAACTTCGATCCCAGCCAGTATGACGGTGTGCCCATCGAACTCGCGCCCGGCGACGCCGTGATCCATTCGAGCGCGACCATCCATTGGACCGACATCAACCGCAGCCCCCGGCATCGCCGGGCCATCGCCACCTTCTGCTTTGGCGCCTCCACCGTCAGGGATGAGGAAGGCCACGCCCGCTATCTGGCCAGCCTCAAGGCCCAGTTGGAAAAACGTGGCATCGCCGCCACTGCGAGTTAACCCCGCCTTAATTGATCCGGTTCAGCACCGGAGTCAGCGTGCGGGACGCCGGCGCCTGCCCCCGGGCAAAATAGGCTTCGGCCATGGCACTGATCTTGGCTGCGAGCGCCGGACCGGGCCAGGGGTAATGCAGGAGCGGCGGACACAGGTTCACCGCATCCTCGGCATGAAACACCGCGGCGACCTTCACCTGCTGCGGCAGTCTGAGCCCATGCTCCAGCAGCACCGACACCACCATGCCGACCGGGACCGGAGCCACGACAATGCAACCGAGGCACTGGGTCTGGGATGCCACGAGCCTTCGCATCACAGCCAGCAAGGACGGGCGGTCCAGTCCCGTGCACAGAATCCGCGACGGGATCCTGGGCGTCCAACCCTCGACCGCAGTCGTGAAGGTTTGCTCGGCTTTCGCAATGCCCACCGCCGGGGTTGCAAGGTGAACCAATTCCAAGCGCGTGCAACCGGTCCGCAGCAGCTCAAACACCGCATGACGCACGGCTCCGCTGAGATCCACGTTGATGAAGGGCAAATTCAAACCCGCCGCCACCTCTCCGAGCACCAAGGCCGGTTGGCCCGCGTCGTTGAAGAGGCGCTGAAAGGCCGGCCGCAACGAAGCGAGAATATGCAGACGATCACGCACCGGGTGCCGGGCGATTTCCCGGATGCGCCCCGGACTGCACACCTCCCAATCAACCTCAATCCCTTTCAACCGCAGGCGGTTTTGGACCATTGCGGCCACCGCCAGATAGTTGTGCGCCACCGGCTGCGACGTTCCTTCCAACAACCACTTGACCGCGGGACGACGACGCCTGCTGCCATCCGGTTGCTGGCGGCGCAGGCAGACTCCCCGCCCGGTTACCTCCAACCATTTTTCGTGCGCGAGCAGTTTGAGCGCGGCATCCAGCGTGCTGCGACTCACCCCAAGTTTCCGGCTCCAGTCACGGGACCCGGGCAGCGGCTCCTGCAGGGCTCCCCGCTGCCACTGCGCACGAAGATAGTCTGCCAGCTGCTCGGCCCGGCTTTGCAGCCGCAGCAGGCCGCCCGAGGGCAGATCGGGGTCCGGTCTCAGAGCACCTTGAGGTTTCATACGCCCACCGTGCCGGGTTCGGTTGCATGGAGCAATGGCAAGCTGGCCCTGTTCCAGAGTCCGTGCTAAATACCTTCCGCTCGAATCTCACCATGCAATCAACCC